>JGI24422J19971_10000280_pt1 | contig 27284 bp, 26 predicted proteins | sample DeeMarSWOR152_54_FD_19971 | JGI IMG/M metagenome (IMG submission 19971) | reverse complement strand
ATCATTTTTACCTAAGTGAATGCAAAAACTCAAGAGGATAATTTTAAGTTATTTGAGCTTTAGACTGCCGCCTATTTTTTCAACGGTTTTTTCCAGAGAATCTACTGCATCTTGAACTTGCTTTGTTTCTTTCGCCACTCCTCCATTTTCATCTTTTAAACTGATTCTTGTGGCGCAAACAACGCATTGAATACTCTCGCCCCTTTTTATTTGCCCTAAAGTTACTTCGTTTTCGATTCCGCATTTTAAGCAACGAAAAAGAATTTTCCAGGAATCCACATTAACCATGCTACTCACAACTAATCCATCTGTTTGTTTTTGCACAAAAAGCTTTTTGCGAGTTTAGCATAGCCCAACCCAATTAAACTTTGCGACTTATGAATGGAAAAATCAAATTGCACCAGATGAAAATAAAAGCATGGCGTGCAGCATCACATTGAAGAGTAACACTAAGATTTTCAAGCGGTACCCTATCTTTCGAGCGATTAAAACCTAGAAAAGGTATACTCCGCAATCTACCTTTAGGACCTGTCGAAAAACCGTTTAGGCTCAAACCAGTAAATGCTAAACGTTTCCCTACATTTCGGGTTTCGGCAATAATGAAGCTCTTCTACTACGCTGCCATCAACACTGTTCTCTTTTGGCTTGCTCAAAGAAGCAACCGGATGGAAGCTGTTCGGTCTTTCAGCGTCAAACATCCAATAGCACTGTGGGCATTCCAATTTGACTCTGTCGTTTTTCACAAAAAACATCCTCAATTCTTAACATAATCACTTCCGCACTTATACACCTATGCTTTCCGCACAGTATAGCCTACCAACTCACGCTAAAAACGCGATTTGTGAATGTAAGCAGTATTTTAAAAAAGAGACTTTGTTTGTGGGAGATATATCCAGTGTAACCGAAGCTACCTCACCTCGGTCACTCTATGTTAAGCGGTTTTAAAAAAAGGGGAGGGTTGCGCGGGAGAAATCGCCACTTTTAATAATTCTATTTAAAACTTATAACACTCAAAAAGAAAAACCCATAGCAAGAAAATGAAAACATATCTGAAACCAATATTAATTCGAAAACCACAAGTCTATTATGGCAACTCCCACAGAGGGTAACTCTTGACAGAACAACAAAAAGCCAGGCAAATCGCAGCCTTCAACAAGCAAATCGCCGCGCTGAGAGAACAAATCAACAAAGCTAACACAGAAACGAAAGTGCACACCGAGAAACGAGATAAACTTGATGAACAATTCAAAGAATATCGTAATGACATACACACGCTCGAGAATGAACGCAATAGCCTAAACGAAAAAGTCAAAACGCTAAAGAAGCAACGGGACACCGCACAAGCTAGAAAAGGAATAATCATCGAAGAAATAATGACGCGAAGTAAAAAAATTGCGGAGCTAAAAAAGAAAAAACCGAAAAAAAGCCGCAGACAACTAGAAAGAGAAATTAAAGACATTGAATGGAAAATCCAAACGACGCCGCTTGACCTGCGAGAAGAAAAAAGATTCGTGGAAAAGGTCAAACAGCTCGAACCACAGCTAAATATCTACAAGAAAATCGAACAGCAAAACCAGAAAATTGCGGAGCTGCGGAAAGAACTGAAAACGCTTGAAGCAGAGGCAAACGCACATCATCGAGAACTGATCGAAACTGCGCAAAAAAGCCAGGAAGTTCACTTAACTATGGTTGCCAAAATCAGCGAAGCTAAAACCATCAAAGGAGAAGCCGACCGCCTCCACAAAGCCTACATCCAAGCAAAAGAACAAGCTAAACCCCTACATCAAGAAATGGAAGAACTAACGGAAAAAAGGAAAAAACTACAAGACGTTATTAGAGAAGAAAGCGAAAAACAAAAGAAGAATGCAGAAAAAGTCCTTAAAGAAAAGCTTGAATCGCAAGCGCGAGATAAACTGCAACGGGGTGAAAAACTAAGCTGGGACGAGTTCCAACTGCTTGCAGACCACGACTCAACGAACACCTAAACGCAATATTAAAGTTAACATATAAAAAAATAGGAATAGAGACTAGATGACTGAAAAAGAAACGGAGCAGCAAACAGAGAAACGCATCTTAATTCTATGTGTTGACAGAGATGCCGATNTAGAAGTAAAGGCGGGAATAAAAACGCCGCTTCTTGGAAGAACCACAAACTTGGATGCTGCAGTGTGCTTAGCCTTGAGGGACCCCGAAGAACCAGACGCCAACGCCATGTTTGAAGCCATTCGCCTGCACGACCGCCTGCAAACCGAAAAACAGCCTGAAGAAATCTTTGAGGTTGCAACAATCTCGGGGTCGGAACTGGGCGGTGTGAGTGCAGACAGAAAATTGGTTGCCGAGCTTGGCAATTTACTGCACTCTTTCAGTGCAAACGAAGTCATTCTGGTCACGGATGGGTATTCAGACGAAGCTGTCTTGCCACTTGTAGAATCCAGAGTGCCCGTTTCATCCGTTAGGCGGATAGTTGTTAAACATAGTGAATCCATTGAAGAGACAGCGGCTCTTTTTTCGCGTTATCTTAGACTTATATGGCAAAATCCCCGATACGCTCGCATAGCCTTAGGCATACCAGGATTGCTGTTTTTCCTTTTTGGAATATTCTACATAATACCTGGTGCCGTTAACTACTATCTTATATCCATAGTTCTTATTTTTGGGGTGGTCTTGCTCGTTAAGGGTTTTGGAGTGGACAGAGAAGCGAAAAACTTTTACAAGTGGGCAAAAGAATACTCGCCTCCGCCTCTTCCAGTGCAAATCTCGAACTATACTGTTCTCGCTGGAATCCTATGCGTAGTTGTGAGCGCGTACTTGGGAGTATCAAACGCTGCTACTAACGTAACACCAGTACCCACGGATTTAGCTGGATGGATTAGCGCTCTTCCAACAGCGGCAGGTTTCTTCATTAAAGGATTAATGGATCTTATGGTGGTGGGAATAGGTATTGCGCTTTTCGGTAGAAGCATACGCTTGTACTTTGAACGAGACGCGCGATTGCTGCGAAACGTTGCCTTAGTGGTTTCCGTTGCTTGGGTTCGCTGGATCCTTGATGGAACCGCAGACATACTTATCAAGCCTGGCGTGGGACTCGATAACCCCGAGTTCTCCAACCTGGTTTCTGTCATAATTGTCGGCATACTCATAGCCATTGCTTCAGTTCTGTTAGTAATCATTATCCACAGGTCGACCAAGGACTTCTTCCAAGAGTCTGAAAATAGGGCGGACGAATTTGGAGAAAACTAAATCCGCATTCTCAGAGAAACGGCAAGGATTTCCATGCTTAATTCTACCTGAAAAATGGCAAGATTTAATTGAAGCTATAGGGCTTTACCTTTGGCACAAAAGATGACGTACACTAATGCTCTTAAAAATGTGAGGTTCAGTTAATGCTCAAGAAGCTTCTCTCTGTTATCGGCGCCTACAAGCTTTACGAAAAATGGTTGTGGCTTCAAGTTAAGAACGGCGCGAAACTGGAGCACATTGCCATAATCTTAGATGGAAACAGGCGATGGGCGTTGGAAAACGAGCTTAATCCCTGGTTGGGTCACAAGAAGGGCGCGGAGACAGTTGAGCAACTTCTGGATTGGTGTGAAAAACTCGGCGTGAAATTTGTAACTCTCTACACGTTCTCAACAGAGAACTTTAGGCGTTCACCGCAGGAAATCGAGGAGATTATGAAGATTGCTCAGGAAAAGTTCCGCGAGCTCTTGACTGACGAGCGCATACACCGGAACAAAGTCCACGTTAAAGTAATCGGTCGAGTAAACCTTTTGCCAGAGAGCCTCCAGCAGCTTATTGCGGATGTGGAGAAAGCCACGGAAAACTATGATAATCAGTTTTTGAATTTCGCTTTTGCGTATGGCGGCAGAGCTGAAATTGTCGATGCGGCAAAAATTATCGCAGAGAAAGTGAAGGACGGCGAATTAAACCTTGATAACGTGGACGAGAGCACGTTCGAGAAGTATTTGTATACCGCGCATATGCCTAAGCAGGAACCCGACTTAATCGTTAGAACTTCAGGTGAGGAAAGACTAAGTGGTTTTCTACTCTGGCAATCCGCGTACAGCGAGCTCGCTTTTTTGGATGTTTACTGGCCTGATTTCCGTCTAATAGATCTCTTGCGAGCTATCCGCACTTTTCAAACGCGCAAGCGACGGTATGGCACGTAAAAACTTGTTAGGCGCGTTTTTTGGCACTTACGATGGAGATGACATCTCTATCTCGTAAAACGGCATCTTCACCCATTCTTCTTCGCTCTCGTGCGTCTACTGCGTAAATGAAGCTTTCACCCAGTTCACTGTGAATCAAATAAGCGAACTGTCGAGCGGTTGTCCCGTAAGGCACCAGGTAAACGTCTGGCAAGACTCGCCCATTATGGTCGGCCAAATGCTCCAAGTCTTCGACAGGGTAAACAGTGATCATGCTTAGGAGTTTGAAGTAAGCCATGTTTATAGCGTCTTGGACTCCTGTAGAACCGTTTTTAAGGAGCACCTTTTCACGTATGATCTTCAAGGCTTTGGTTTGGCTTTGGGACAGTCTTTCTGGTTGCAGTATTCCGAAGTTGCAGTCGCCTGGTCTGTAATCAATCAGCTGCTTTTCAGCCGCACGCCTCAGAGCAAGTTCGGCTTCTGCGCAACAGGGGATAACGGTGTAATCGAGTTTTCGCAACTTTTCCAAGTTTGCTTCAGCGGCAGGAAGGTCAATTTTGTTAGCTACTATTAGCGTGGGTTTCGAAATTCGCCTCAGCATATTCACGAATTTTAAGAAGTCTTCTTCGCTCCAAGTGGTTGGTTTGTCAGCGTTTAAGCCTGTTTTTCTAGTGGCTTCGAATATGTGGCTGCGTTTTACGGATAAGCCGCTCAAACGTTCTTCAAGCATTGCGTAGATGTCTTTTGATTCAGCTTCGGCTGTTTTAGCGAGTTTCGACCAGTCTTTTTTAAGTATAGACGCGATCCACATAGTTATTTCGTGTTCCAGAAATTGCACATCCTCGAGTGGATCGTGTTCGCCTGGCTTGCATAAGCGTCCTTCGCAGTCTGTTCCTCCCGAAGCGTCAACTATGTGGACGAGCGCGTCTGCTCTGCGTATTTCGTCAAGGAATTGGTTGCCTAGTCCGCGTCCTTCCCATGCGCCTGGAACGAGACCGGCGACATCTATCATCTCCACAGGAACGAGTCTTACGCCACCGAGGCAGAGCGAGTTGTTTGGATTGTCCTTCACTTGGAATTCTTCGTGGACGCAGGGTGTTCGCACGTAGCCGACGCCGCGGTTGGGTTTTATCGTTGTAAAGGGATAGTTCGCGATTTCAGCTGGCGCCAGAGTTGCGGCGCTAAAAAACGTTGACTTGCCCGTGTTAGGCTTTCCGATTACGCCAAGTAACCGCGAATAAGGCCTTTGCATGAATATTGTTTCACCCTTCTGTAATACTGTTTGCACAACATAACGCTATATGATTTGTGTTTCAAACCTTGCTGCGCCGTTTTTAGAAGTGCATAAAGCATAAATGTGCTGTTTGGCTAAAAACATCTGGAAGCATAACGAGGGAAGTATATTGCCCGAAATGTGGAAAAAGAGCGCCTGCTAATTCTATGTTCTGCCCCGATTGCGGAGCGCCACTTAACGTTCAATCAGCCCAGCCAGCGCGCATGATAATTGTGACCACTCCAACTTTACCTGGCTATCGGATTGTGAAGGTTTTAGGTGTCGTTCACGGCTTAACAGTTCGAACCCGGGGAGTTGGCGGAAAATTTGTGGCCGGAATTGAAGGAATGATCGGCGGTGAAGTGACCGCTTACAGTTCAGAAGCTGAAAAGGCACGGAGAGAATCATTGCAACGTTAATCGACAAAGCCATGAAAATGGGTGCAAACGCTGTAATTGGTGCGGATTTTGAAACAAGCGACATTCTTAGTGGCACGGCAACATTATTTTCCGCTTATTGAACAGCAGTTTTCGTTGCACCAGCCAAAAATGTGTCTTAAAGCTAACTATGAACAAGTGTTCCCTGTTAGGCTTGAAAAGAAACCATGAAAAAATTGGGTTAGGAGAAAACCGTTTTTGCTAACAATAATGCCTAGGCGAGTTATTCTTCCATCATTATCAATGTCAGTGTTGATCGAACTTTGCTTAGCGTTCTGATTCGCCGGGTCACCACTTCTTTAAGTTCGTCCATTGAGTCGGCTCTGATTTTCGTGATTAGGTCGTACACTCCATATGAAAAGTAGGCCTCTTCTACTCCCTCGATCGACTTCAATTCCTTTAGAACTTCGTCTTCTGAACCTGATTCTACGTTTACTAAAACAAAGGCTCTTGGCATTTAGGATCTCCTCAACTATTTTCTACAGGCTTTGGTAATTAAAATATTTTGCCATAAACCGCGTAAGCAGATATACAAGCTGCTAAAGTTAACAAATTATGATCTTCCATAGGCTTCATATGCAGCAGTTTGCAAAGGCATATTGAAAAATGGTGCTTGTCGAACCGTAAACGTAAACAGCAAAAAGCGGTCTGTTGGTCGCGCAGTGCATAAAAAGCATTATAAGCAAAATCTTAAAAGTAGTCAAAAAGGGAGAGGCATGGTTTACTGCACCAAATGTGGTACTAACAATGCTGAAGACGCCACGGTTTGTCAACTGTGGCGCTTCTCTTCACGGCACGAGCGCTGAGGGCAGTTTTTCCTGGGGACACCGACACCACAAAGGTGAATATTACGGTTTTAACAGGAGAAATGGAGCACTTGCGACCTTGATTATCGGTGTGGTGGTTGTTTTCATTGGGTCTAGTTTTCTGTTGAATGTAACTTTCAATATACTGATACCATGGTGGGATATTCTCATAAATCTCTTTGGCGTTCGGCTCATTGCTCGTGCAGTAATAGGGATGAAGCGTAGGCGTTAAGTTTGGGCGCATTTCCATATGTTTAGCTTGTTAAATATTGAAAGCTAATTTTGCGTACTGTTAATGTTTTAGCACACAAAAAGGTTATATTAATTGCCGTGGAAAGGTGTAGGTTATTGCGGGTGACCGCTGTGGTTAAGTACATTTTTGTTACCGGCGGTGTGTTAAGTTCGGTTGGTAAGGGTATTTTGACTTCTTCTATAGGCAAAATGCTTCAAATTCGAGGGGTAAAGCCTACAGTCGTAAAAATTGACCCCTACGTGAATGTTGACGCGGGAACTATGAACCCTTACATGCACGGGGAAGTCTTCGTTACAGACGACGGCGGCGAAACCGACTTGGATTTAGGGTGGTACGAACGTTTTTTGGATTTAAGCCTAAAACAAGAAAACAACGTTACCACAGGTCTCGTGTACAAAGCGGTAATTGAAAAAGAACGGCGCGGTGACTTTCTGGGGCGCTGCGTCCAAATTGTGCCCCACATAACTAACGAAATCAAAAATCGAATAAAAACCGTGGCGAAAGCATCCAAAGCCGATGTCGTCTTAACAGAAGTGGGCGGTACAGTAGGTGACATAGAAGGATTACCCTTCTTAGAAGCTATACGCCAAATGCGGCTAGAAGAAGGATTCGAGAATACTCTTTACGTTCACGTTGCGTTGGTCCCCATTTTAGACGTTACAAAAGAGATGAAGACTAAGCCCTTACAGCACAGCGTTAACGAACTGCGGCGTATTGGTATTCAACCAGACATAATCGTCGCCCGAAGTCCCAAGATGATTGACGCTGAAGCCCTGCGAAAGATAGCGCTTTTCGGAACGATTCCAGAACACGCGGTATTCTGTTCCTACAACGCCGAGTCCGTGTATCAAGTGCCACTTTTCCTCGACAAGCAGGGCATGGGCGACTTCATCTGTCAGAGATTTGGTTACACATTCACCGCTCAGGACTTTCATGAGTGGCAAAAGTTTGTGAATGCAGTGCTAAACCCTGAGCACGAAGTCAGGATAGCTTTGATAGGCAAATACGCTGGGTTGACAGACAGCTATGTGAGCATGAACGAGGCGCTGCGTCACGGCGGGGCAACCTGCAAAACACGAGTCTGCATAACGTACTTGGAGGCTGAGAAGTTTGAGCAGGACCCGCAATGCGTCAAGGATCTTGAAACCTTTGATGGTATTTTCGTTCCTTACGGTTTTGGTCCCAGAGGCACCGAAGGAAAAATGGCAGCTGTAAAGCTTGCAAGAGAGAATGATGTACCTTTTCTTGGCATATGCTACGGTTTTCAGTTGGCCGTTATCGAGTTCGCCCGAAACGTCTGCGGCTTAAAAGATGCAAACAGCAGTGAGATTAATCCAAATTCGCCGCATCCAGTCATCGCTCTTATGCCAGAACAACGTGGAGTGAAATATAAAGGCGCTACTATGAGATTGGGCGCTCATAAAGTGATACTGGAACCAGGGACTATGGCGTACAGCTTGTACAAACGCAAGGAAGTTTATGAGCGACACCGCCACAGATTCGAAGTCAACCTTGACTACTTGAAAATTCTGAAGGAGAATGGCTTATGCTTTTCTGGCAAGAGCGCAGACGGTAGAAGAATGGAGACGTTGGAATTGCCTAACAGCTTCTTCTTCTTTGCTTCGCAGTTTCACGGAGAATTTAAAAGCCGCCCCACCCTGCCCTCACCTGAATACTACGGGTTCATCAGCGCGTGTTTAAACAAGAAACTTGGAAAACCGAAGCCTGTTTTCTCTTAGTCTTCACTTGATTTTGTCATGTGTTTAAAGGCGAGATTGGACATAGTTATTCTTCGTAAGTGAGGCGAGACTCTTGAGGGGTAGCGAATCTTCTGCAAACAAGTTTCGCAGTAGACTTGAGACAGCGGAGAGCTACGCTGAAGTCTGGCAGATTGTCAGGGAAACGGTTGAATTTTCATTCGGCAAACGCGGAGGTAGCATGATGCTCTTTCTAGATGATTTACCCCTTCAGCTAGGCGCGTATTTCCCTGTTGGAACAAATAATATCGTCTTGAACAGAGCCTTGGTCGAAATCGTTGAGGCTTCAAATAGCTCGAAGCAAGTGGTGAACGCTTTACTGTATAACCTTCTGCTACATGAGTACTTGCATGCGCTGGGCGAATTGTCAGAGACCGCGGTAAGGCGTAACGTTGTCAAGGTTGCGCGAGCATGTTTCGGCGAAAAGCATATTGCAACCGTAATTGCTCGCGAAACTCCATGGGTTCTGCTCCAGAAAATTCCACTTCACGCTATTAATGCGCCTAAACGTGTCATCCAAATCGTGAAAGATTTCGAAAAAGCAGGCAAATATATCGTTTAAACTCAAAAAAAGCCTGTAATTAAAACCTCAAACTGTGAGAATTAGACAAAATATATAATTGCAGGATAACATTCTGTCTGCGTTTATCGTTAGGTGCAGAAGTCCAATGGAATATTCAACGGAATCACGGAAACCGAAAATAACGCTCAAGACTCTGCTATTTCCACTGATAGGCTTAATTGCCTTCTTCGCTTACATTTACCTCTTTCAAGTAGATATCCCAACCATAATCGCTACAGCACAACGTGCCGACCCCGTTCCCTATATCCTAGCCGCAGCATTCAGTTTAGTAGAGGTGTTCTTTTTCTCAGTATCGTGGCGTGTCCTAGCCAATTTCCTCCTGATTAAACTTTCTGTCATAAAATCCTACCTTTTCGTCTGGTATGGCATATTCGTGGACATTATGGTTCCTGCAGAATCCGTAAGCGGCGAAGCCACAAGAGTATACTTGATCGCCAAAGAACAAGGCAACAGTACATGCGGACGAGCGGTAGCGTCCCTAGTCACGCACAGACTCCTAGGCATGGGCATAAACGTCGCAGTCCTCATTATAGGTATAGTCTTACTTTTCACTGAAATGCAAATTAGCCCTCTAATTTTTAATCTAGTCCTTTTTCTCGCAGTTGGCATCACCCTCACGCTTCTTTTGCTAATACTTTTCTCCTTCAAAGAAAAATGGAGCCTAAAAGTAATTGATTGGCTAATACGACTGGGAAAGTTTCTCAGCCGAGGGAAATGGCATTGGCAATTAACCAAGATTAAGCAAGATGCCTTCAGAATCGCAAAGAGTTTTCACGGTTCAATGACAGAATTCAAGCATAATCCCCACGCGCTCGTTTCTTCTCTGTTTTATCTAATAATAGCTTGGATTTTCAGTTTAAGCATACCATACTTAGTTTTCATATCATTAAGACTTCCTGTACCATGGAGCGTGATTCTCATAACCTCAGCTATAGTTTTAGCCGTGAAATCCATACCTCTTGGCATCCCCTTTGAGGTGGGAATTCCAGAAATAACCATGACAACCCTATACACTTCGCTGGGCGTCCCAGCAGGAGTAAGCGCCACAGCAACGATACTGATTAGACTTATAACACTCTGGCTAAGATTTTTCATAGGCTTTATAGCACAACAATGGCTCGAGCTGAAACCAGTTTTAGCCTCAGCAAACAACATATAGCGCATGCGCAGGCAAAATTGAAAAATATTACGGTGATACACACGGCTTTTATCTCCAGCAAACCCTACATTAATAATCTTACACAACCAAAATTTCACCTGCAAAAAAGCTTTCGCAAGTCTAACATCACAACTTACAGCTAAGGCTCAATTTTAGAGCATCCAGCGTACATTTTGGGGACAAACGTTTAAAAATGGTTATGTAACTAGGCTATGTTGGGGGGAGAGTTGGGGGGTTTACGAGGCCGCAAATCCAACGAGCAAACTCTCGTTCATACAATCGTTGTTTTGATACGCAATACTACTTGGCGATGTGGCAAACTTGAAAAGTCAATTGTTAAGCACCTTTATAAGCGACGTGTAAATTTTGGGAAGCCCAGCATGTCAATTAGGGAGATAACGCAAAACCTGAATCTTACGGGAAAGAAAAAAGACGAGTGCCTAGATGCCATCAAGCGTTTGGAAAAAAGAAATATTGTGAAAATACTGCCTTTGTAAACTTCAGTTTTGTTCTCTTTTTTTATATTACTCAACGAGTTTTTTCGCGCTGGCAATCCATTTTTCGGCGATTTTCGGGGAGATTTGCAATTTCTTAGCGATGTCTTTTGCTGAGGCTTTAGCTAAGTCGTCAACAGTGTTTATTCTTAGGGCTTTTAGTTGCGTGGCTCTTTTTTCGCCGATGCCCTTCACTTGCGTCAATTCTAACGCTTCTGTCATGGCAGGATTTTCCATTGTTGTTGCTGGTTTTTGCGACACCGTTGCTTGAGGGATTTGCACCGCCGGCTCGCAAGCTTCTGCTTCTGTTTTTGGTCTTTGAGAATAGCCCAAACCGATAGACAAGAGTCCTAGCACTACGGTTGTTACTACCCAAAGGCTTCTTGCTTCTGATTCTACGCCTTCTATCGTTACGACAAAAGATATAATTGTTGCGATTAAGAGTACCGCAGCTAGTAGGTATAAAGTATAGTCTAAACGCATGTTTATCCCTTCTCCCCTTATGTCCCATGGGATCGCATAAATGGATCGCATAAATAATTTTCTGCTTTTTGGGAGGCTTTGGCAATTTTATGGCTGTTTGCGGCTTATTTTAAAAGTTTGCCTTCAGATGGAGGCAGCTTTATTAACTCGTGTTTCATAAGAAGCTCTGTTGACTTCCGAGCGTTCCGAATTATGGCCGAAGCTCGCTCGTACAATTCTTGTCGGCTTGGCTTTATCCTTGCTACTCCCTGCTCAATTGACTTGAGGGCGCAGGCAACAGCTTCTCTTGGAAAAACCTCCCATTCTTCCATTCTCGGCAGAATGTCTTTTGCGTGTATGCCTCTTTCCTCGGCGAACTTTGCTAATTCTTGAGCCGCTGCGATGCACATGTCGTCTGTAACGGTTTTCGCCTTCACATCCAACACTCCGCGGAAGATTGCCGGAAACCCAAGACTGTTATTAACTTGATTGGGAAAGTCGCTTCTGCCTGTTGCCACGATTCGCGCTCCTGCGGCTTCTGCATCCCAAGGCCACATTTCAGGGATAGGGTTGGCGCATGCGAAGAGCACCGCGTTATCTGCCATTGTTTTAACCCAGTCTTTTTTTATTGTGTTTGGCCCTGGTTTTGACGCGGCAACTACAGCGTCCACGCCCTTAAAAGCTTCCGAGATATCGCCTGTTCGTCCCTCAGCATTAGTTTTCTGAGTTAAATCGTATTTCCATGGATCTTCTTCTTTCGTTATGTCCTTTCTGTTTGGATGAATCACGCCTTTGCTGTCCACCATCATTATGTTGCCAACTTTAACGCCCCACCTCATCAGTACATATGCTGTACGTATATTAGCTGCGCCAGAACCCACAAGGGTTATGAGGCTTTCGCGTAGTTTTTTGCCCACGATTTTAAACGCGTTTATCAAACCTGCCAAGATGACGGTGGCTGTTCCCTGCTGGTCGTCATGCCAAACTGGGATTTGCAATCGTTCTTTCGCTTTTTCCAGAACGCGAAAACATTTCGGCTTCTCTATATCTTCCAAGTTTATGCCGCCGAAAGAAGGTTGGAGGAGCTCGCAGACGCGAACTATCTCTGCGGCGTCTTTGGTTTTTAGGCATATTGGAAACGCGTCTACGCCGCCTAAGTACTTGAACAGGAGCGCTTTTCCTTCCATTACGGGCATGGCTGCTTCGGGTCCGATGTCGCCCAAGCCTAGGACTCGTGTGCCGTCGGTGACCACGGCAACGTAGTTCCAGCGGTTTGTAAGCTCAAAAGATTTGTCTTTATCTGCTTGTATTTCTTTACATGGTGCAGCGACACCTGGAGTGTACCAAATTGCGAAGTCGCCTGTGGTCTTTATGGAGCATTTTGGCATAACTTGGACTTTTCCTTCGTAGAACTTGTGCAGGGGTGAAGCTAGCTGCGCTGGTTTTTCGGCTTTAGCCAACAGTTCTTCCACGATGGGTTTTCTCTCTTTTTTCTCGGCGACCAAATGCGGCTTTTCTCCTACTAAGCAAAGGAATTGTCTAGTGGACATGTTTTAACTTTTTGCAAAAAAGAGGAAACCACTATTATCTGTTAATACTTACATTTCTTGACAAACAGTCTCTTCTCCATAATTTAGACAGCTAAACACTGGTTCCACGCTTAATTCAGCCTTTACATCGGCCCTATAGTCTTATGTGAGCGCTAGTTCCGCGCTATACCATTCTAAGTTAAGAAAATGATAAATAGCTAGACGTCTGATTTTCCACAAACTATCTGCACAATGTAGACTGTAGAAAGCACAATAGTTCTGCAACATAGACCACCTAAGTTGATTTCTTTATTTAGAATCGTGAACGTCGAAAATTCGGCGTTTCAAACAGAGATCACAGAGAAAATTGTGGGCATTATAAAAAAGCGAAAAGGCTTTGGTACGCTTTGAAGCTAGTATCGGGGTCTGTATCCGCCGCTTCGCCTGTCTCTGTATCCGCCTCGTCTGCCGCCNTATCCGCCGCTTCGCCTNAANGGTCTTCGTGGTTGATCNTATGTCTTGCTGGAAACGTTGTTNTCAGTGTTAACTTCGCCTTCGAACGGTTCCTTTGCCATTTCAAGTTTNCCGTATNTGCCGATGTTGAGGCGCATNTTNCCTTTGAAAAGTGTTACNTAGCCGTTTTCTANGCGTANNGTGTCNTNTTCGTTCACTTTNTCGATGTTGTCNTCCCAAAGCGTGAGGTAGATGCTGCCTGTCTCGTCGCCCACTAAAGCGTCGCAAACTTTATGTGGAGATCCGTCTCTTCCCATTGGGATGTCCCGAATTTCGCTTTTCGAAACCACCTTTGCCGTGACGTTAACCGCTCTTGATCGTGGGGTTAACTCGCCGACTTTNGCTTCNACNGGTTGCCTTTTGNCTTCGAAAAAACCTTCAACAGCCAAACTAATTCAACACCTTATCCATTAAACTAACACACTTTAGAATATCTGCCACACTTAAGGCTTTTGGTAGTCCAGTTTTGCCTTTAAGTGCTACATTATTACATCTCAAGACTTACGAACCTCTTAGGCTTTCTAAACAGCATTATGCCGTTTTTCTCATACACAAACCCGAAACCAGCTGAGATAATCGGCTTTGCTTCCTCAATGGTTGTTGCCGTTGCCACTTCATACTCGCTGTCTTTGGATTGGATAAGCTGAGTGTACTTCATAGTATTTTCAATCTAGTGAGCGCAATTGTAACTTGTTCTTTAACCGCTGGATTTTCATGAAAAAATTCAGTATCCAGAAGAATCTGTAGCCGTTCACTATCCATAATACTGGCTTCCTGTAGAGCTGGTCGAGTTTCTCAGCTTCTTCTTCTATGGAAACAAAAGACCCTTTGTCTGACAAGATTGCCTTATCCTCGATTGCATAGACATTTTTGTCGCCGTCCCAGTCTTCAATATCAGGGATTAAGGCCTTGTCGAAAGTTGCGTCAGCCATAATCCATTTGTCCTCGACGTGAACCTCACAGAAGTAGTGAAACCAACGCTTAGGCATCCTGGAAACAGCGAATCTTGGCATTATGCCCTCCCACTCGTCAGGGTCGTTACCCTTAAATTCCATTATTCTAAATCTGGCCGGGATGCCCATAGATCTCAACAGGGCTACTTGGAGAGAGGCTTTTGTGAGACAACTTCCCTTGCCCAACTTCAGAGTCTCTGAAGCAGACTTCCAAGGATCAAGAAAAGCCATCGATACTTGGTCTCGGACAAAGTAGAACATCTTAATTGCTGTCTCTTTGGAGGTCTTAGCCGTTCCTGATATCTTCTCAGCGGTCGCCTTCACAATTGGATTATCACTGTCGCACAGCTCGGAAGCTACTAGATACTTTTCGAGTTTTTCCTCATCAGGAATCTTTCGCCGCATTCCAGAGTCCTTTTCCAGAATGATACATCTATCACGTGTATAGAAGGTGCTTTTGGGATTAAAATCTAACGCGCGCGGTGTAAAAAAGGAAGGGAAGGTTGCGCGGGAGACGTCGCCACTACTTGCCGCTTAACGCTTTTGGCAAGTGATCTTAACTTCAAGTAAATAATCAAAAATTATCCACTAAACAGTTAAGTCTTCTGAAGAGGAGAAAATGTTTATCCTGTGAAGAATTAATGACAAACCATAAAAAAGCAAGAAATAACTTATCAGATTGGGAAAATGCATGCAAGCGAGTTACTAATTACAACTAATAAATTGAAAGGCAGGGCATCATAAATGACAATTGAATTTCTCGTGCAAATAATTGTATTTGTTTCTTCATTGGCGGCTTTGGCTTTTGCTGGTTACTTTGCTATTCGAGCCATAGAAAAACTAATTGAAATCACTGGGTTAAGTGAAGTTTCAGCAGGCTTTGCCATACTCGCAGTACTAACTTCTACACCAGAAATAGCAGTGGCGCTGTTTTCGATACTGGAAGGAACGCCCGGTGTGAGTATTGGCAATGTGCTCGGCTCAAATGTTTTCAACATAGGCGTAGTGCTTGGAGTGCTGGCGTTGCTAGGTTATCTACAGGCATGTTGCACAAAGCCCATGCTAGAGTTGACAGACGCTCTTTTCTTGACAGCGCTAATTCCGCTTCTACTAGTAATCTCGTATTTTCATATAATTGACATTCCTAGTCAAATTGTCGGCATTATTTTGTTAGTCGCTTTTGTGGGAAACATTTATTTCATGCTGAAAAAAAGGACGCCGCCAGTTAAATTGGATAACGATAAAAAAGCCATTAAAGGAAAACTTGTGCGAGTAATTGCCACATTGGTTGCAAGCGTGGCAGTTCTGCTCGTAGCCGCAGATTTGGTAGTCGATTCGGGTGGAAATATTGCCCTTTTCTTAGGAGCACCACCGATTTTGATCGGAGCAAAAATCATTGCGATAGGCACTTCATTACCTGAACTAACGCTCGATCTAACAGCAGTAAGGCGCGGACGCGTTCAATTGGCAATCGGAGACATAATTGGCTCCAACCTGACAAATATTACGCTCGTTCTCGGTTTAATGCTCATAGGAGCACCATTTGCTGTTGACATAACGGTTTTAATCGAGATTCTTCCATTTTTGTTAGTGACAACCATAATTTTTTGGCGTTTCTTCTCAAGAGGAGGAGTCACGAAATACGCCGGTGTAATTCTACTGTTAAGCTACGTATTATTCCAAGTTTTGCTAACCTGACAAGACTGGACTTGTGCTTTCAAAAACCGAAAGAGAAGAAAGGCAATTTCAGTTACAATTTTGAGCCTCTTCCACCAGAATGCTGTCTGCATTCGTCCAATGCTTCATTGACGAGCGCGTCTGCCCTCTGAATCTGAATGTTGGTTCTGGGCACGCTAATGAAACTGACTTTTTTGAAGCACGTGTTTAATTCTTGAACTTTCCTCCACAACTTTCTCAGCTCCGAGTTTTTTACACTGTATTTTCCGGCAAGTTGTCTGGCAACCAGTTCGCTGTCGAGGTGGCAGATAACTTCTTCAGCGTTAACTGTTGCCGCAAATTGCAGTGCCGCTATCAACGCTTCGTATTCCGCTTGATTATTAGTACGCACACCTAGATAACGCGAATTTGTCGTTAAGACTTGACCATTTTCTGATAGAACTATGAATGCTGCGGCGGCTGGTCCGGGGTTGCCTCTAGCACCACCGTCGGAAAAAACCATTAATCGCTTGTTTATGCCTATTCCCTCGCTTTTATGTTTTTCCAGCCTTCAATTAAAGAGTGGGAGCCGATTATTTTCGATTGGTCCATGTCTCTCTCAGCTTTGAAACAAAGCCTGCTTCGTCTTGCGCCAACCGAGTTTTAATCTGTTTCCAAGCAACTGGGCAATTTTTGTATTTTACACCTACGATGTCGTGAATTACCTTGTCGATTTCAGTTCTATTTCGAAGGGTAGCCTCTATTCCAGCCTTCTTAAAAACCTCTTTAAGATGTCTGAAGTAGCACGTCACGGTAGGACCCTCCTGACATAAGTGTGCTGGCGACTTTGTAAATTTTACGCTATAATTGGGCGGCGCAAATGCAAGCGCGCGCTAATTATCTGTGATAATTAAGGCGAGTATGTACTGCATTTTGCGAACAATGATCAAACGGAAAACAAACTTGTAACCTTAAACTACGAAGTTCGACATGACATTTTTGGGATTCCCTAAACGCTTTTCCTGGCGATAATAGTTGTTTTGGCTTACATAATCGGTGTTGCCGCTTTCGTGTTGATGGGAAGAATATCGATAATTAATTCGCGCGAATCCAGAAATTTTAAATAATGTAGCACTACCACTTGCGTTTATGTTAACGTGAACACGGAGTGAGCAAAGTGCTTGTTACAAATAATGATTTGATGGTTCCGGCGAGAAAAAACGGCTATGCCATCGGCGCGTTTAACGTTCAAAACCTTGAAAGCATATCAGCCGTAGCTGAGGCGGCTATAGAGGAGAAATCGCCTGTAATAATGCAGATCACGCCGAGCGTCATCAAATACGCAGGCTTAGCTTACATATCAAACTTGGTTAAAACTGCAGCGCAACTTGCGCCAGTGCCTGTAGCCATGCATTTGGATCATGGAGGAGATTTTGAAATAGCCGTTAAGTGTATTGACGCTGGTTTTACTTCGGTTATGATAGATGGTTCCTTCTTGAATTTTGACGAAAATGTCGCTTTAACAAAGCGTGTAGTGAGCATTGCGCGTCCAAAAGGTGTTTCCGTTGAGGCGGAACTGGGCAAGCTCGCTGGCGTCGAAGAACGAAGTGTGGAAGAGAAGGAAGCCATATTAACTGACCCTGAAGCAGCCGTGGAATTCGTTGAGAAAACACGAGTAGACACGCTAGCAGTGGCGATTGGCACGTCGCATGGCGCGTACAAGTTCAAGAGCAAGGCCAAGCTTGACTTGGAAAGGCTAAAGGTAATCAACGAGAAGATAAATATCCCGCTCGTTCTGCACGGAGCTTCAAGTGTGCCACAATGGATAGTGGAAAAAGCCAACAAGTACGGTGCGGAGCTAAGCGGAGCAAAAGGCATACCAGAAGAGCAAATTAAAAAAGCTATTTCATTGGGCATAGCGAAAATCAACATTGATACGGACTTGCGTTTGGCGTTCACAGCTACGGTGCGCGAAGTTTTAACTAACTCGCCTAAAAACTTTGACCCGCGAAAGATTTTGGGTCCAGCCAAAGATGCCATGAAAGAAGTTGCCAAGGGCAAAATGAGATTATTCGGAAGCGTGGGAAAGGCATAGTTGTTTAATCTTTTTTCTTCCGTGCGCACAGTCGGCTAATTCTGGGTCTTTCAATCTTTCACATTTTATTTTGGCTAACCAAGTTGTATGCTCTGTTTTTTGGTGGCTTTTTCTATTTTTTAATTGTTAATGGCGTGCAGTTCTGTGCGATTTTTAACTTTTAGCCCCTCTATATGAAGGCTGAAGTATAGAGTGACCTGCTGGCTCCTTGTCAAGATTTCTACCCCATGAGTTAGCTCGCTTAATTGTTTATTCTTGCTATTTCTTCAAAAGCTTCATGAGTTTCGGCATCAACTCGCAGCCACGGTCTAAAACGCCCAAACTCCCGTTTTCGCAGTTTCTTTCAGAGAATTTGTCAACCCTTTCGTCAGTTATTTTGCCGCCTGAAATGAGCACAGGAACGGGAGTGTCACTGTGCACCTTCAAAGCACAAGGTGTCGCATGATCAGAAGTTACACAGAGCATGTGGTCTTTCAGCGATATTTCCTGTAGCAGTGGACCGAAAAAGTGCTCATCGATGGCGGAGATTATTTCGGTTTTTCTATGGTAGTTGCCATCGTGGGCAGGCTCGTCGGGACCTTTAAGGTGAATGTAAAAGCAATCATGACTGGGCAGTATATTCAGCAGTTTCTTTACTCTGACTTCACAGTCTCTTTCAAGGTTGCCTGAGGGTGGAGGTAGAAGGGTTGTCTGCATCCCAGCCAAGCGGGCTATTCCGCTTTCCGCGTGCATATCCGCAAGGGCTGCGAAGTCTATGTTATACCGCTTGTTGATGTTGAAGAACTTTGGCAACTGGCTTCCCGCATCCCGTGTAAGGACGCAGTTCGCCTTTAGCTTGCCTTCTGTAGCGCGTTTCTTGTTTACCGCATGGTTTTCCCAAAGTTCATGTGCTTTCTCGACAAACTCGTTCACGAGTGCCGCAGAGTTTCGAGCTTCTTCTGTTTCATCCAATGGCTCGCTCTTTTTGAGAACCATCTCCACGTTGGGTGTGGCTACTCCTATGCCGTTTACATAGGAGTAAGCGGGGTCGCTGTTCGTTATCTTGCCAGAAAGACAGTTTCCTTTGCTCTCAAAAACGAGAACCGCGCGGTGACCTAGCGTGTTCCTGAATTCAAATGTTGCAGGGCACGACTCCAACTTTATCTTTTCGTTTACAGCTTCACTTAGTTCGGCAGCTTCTTCAGTGGTTAAGCTTCTTGCCACCCGCCTATCAATTATTCTTCTTCCCTGACCCAAAGTTGCGAAATTACACCTTAAAGCCAAATCGCCATCCACTACGTTTAGGCCGGCGCCTACAGCTTCGATGATACCGCGTCCAGTGCTATACTTGAATGGGTCATAACCCAGAAGTGAAATGACAGCTACGTCGCTTTCGGGGGCAACACCTTTTCTAACGGTATACATTAACCCAGTTTTCCCGTTTTTCGCGAGAAAGTCCATGTTAGGGGTTTCAGCTGCTTCCAAAGGGGTTTTATTCCCAAGCTCAGCAATTGGCAAATCACCCATACCATCAATAGCAACGTAAATCAGCTTCAACGCAGGAGCTTTCCTCCCTTAGGCCAATGAGCTTACTCTGTTTCAAGGCTTTATTTCTTTTTTGTGTATGTAAGCCATTTTTTCACGGCTGGAAATGCTCTGATTTCCGGTTGCATTGCTTGCAACGTTCCAGTGGTGTTCACAAGGTAAACATAAGTCTGTTCGAAATACCTTCGAAGTCTCTCCTAACTTCGATTTTTTTATTAGTGCTAACCAGTTGGTTAGGATTGCAAAATCATGCGGCAAAATGTACTGCAACCTGCGAACAGACGAATTGTTGCTCAGCGGGGTTGCGCTTGACGATTCTAAATAGCTCACTGTAAAGCTTGAGCCGTCGTCATCAAGAGGCGAAACTGCCACCAATTGAAGCTCTTGATCGTACATGGCAATCTGCGCGTAGGAAAAATTGACGATTGCTCCAGTGCTACCCTCTATGGTTGCCTTACACCCGGTGAATGTCACGTTTCCGAAATCTGCCAAAGTGCTGATGGTACCGTTAACCTTTGGCCGCTCCACTACCCATTCAGCTGACAACCGAGAAGAATTATAAACAACATTCCTTTTGAAGCGCTCGCCCCGAGTGACATCAGCAATTTCTATTACCCAAGTGTTCGTATCTTCTTCTAAGAGGCTTATTGAGGCTGTAACTATATCGCCTGCTTGAACGTGAATTTTTGGGATGCGAACTAAATAGTCAGGTATCAGTTCATACCACGCATAATAGACAACTCGACCGTTTACGTATTCTTGCTCAGTTCCTGTCTGAATTAAGGTTTCTTCTCCGTATCCCCCTATTCCCACCCATACTCCTAAAAACGTATCGTTTTCCGAAGGCTTAATCTCGGGCACTGTCCAACAGGCACTGACGCCGCTTACTACTGGCGAACGGTTTTGAAGGTCCGAAGCCACAATATAGCCTGACCAATGCGAAACTTTGAAGGATGGCGGATTATACGTTTGGTTGGGGCTTGCCAGAAATAGGTTTATCGAAAAATAAACCGCAACAGCGCCAATGACAAATGTCATTACAGCAATTGCCGAATAGAGTTTTGAAGTGCTGATTTTGAGAAATACCGCCTGCCACCTTTTCTATCGGAAAGAATTAATGAGCATATAAAGATTTGCTGTTTTTCCGAAACAGGCAAGGCAAATCTCAAACATTGAAGCCGCCAATACAAGCTGCAGAGTTAAGATGAAAAGCGTGTTTATGCCAACATTTCGCTCATAAACTATCCCTGAATCCTGATATGACATCTTTGATCGATTGAATTAAAGGGCGCTTTATTTTCTCAGGATCCTTCAGCTTCTCTAGACGATCTACCCTAAAGTATATGGGCGGATGAGGATCTAAACCTAACCATTCTTGGAGGCGGAAAGCTGGCGTCCGCTCGTATAGAAGCCGTTGGAAGCCTATTTTTTCAAGAGCCCCAGCTAAGACCTCGGGCTTGCCCATCGTAATTGCAGATACAAGGTCAGCCCGTGCTTCGAAGAATTTGGCGATGAAGAATATTACCATCATCACAGCCCAAAAATAAATGAAGAACAGAAACGAGGAGAAGACTAACGGGAATAATGGAAACAATACGTAAAATCTGAAAAGAAACTCGGCAGAAGTCAACCCGTAAAGAAGCAGAGGGTCTCGCCCTTTAAGATGACCGAACTCATGTCCTAAAACGCTAACAACTTCCTCCTCTTCAAGTTGAACAAGAAGGCCTGTAGTTATCAAAACTACGCCGCGACTTGGGCTGGGACCTGCAGTCGCAGCATTCGGAACCATAGTGTTTGACACCACAATTTTAGGCATTGGAAAACCGAATCTATCTGCGATTTTTTTCACAAGTTCATACACATTCACTTTTTTGGCAGCTAGATTCTCTGGTTGACAGACTACGCCGTGTTTCGCGAATACTTTTTGGGCTGCTTCGCAGTCAATTTCGCCGCGCTTAGCCAAAATTTCATCGTAGATTTCTTTCTTGATTGTTAATACTTGATCTCGTGCGATGGATTGCTTAAGGTCTTCATGTTCTTTAATTGGCAAACTATATTTCAGGAGGTGTATCGAGGGGTTAGCTTCAGTTATGTGCCAATCTGCTGTTCGCGTGATAAAATTAGCGGAATAGAAGACGAAAACAAACTGCACTGCGATAAGAATTAGCGGCGCAATCCAGATGACCTCTGGGTACAAGTAGGTTAGGGCTAAAAGAATTATCATGCCAAAAGCTATGAATACAACGAAAAAGAGAATTTGAGTTTCAAGAAACAAGCGGCGGAAGGACTTTTCCTGTTTTTTAAGCGTTTCTGGGACGATGTTTTCCCCTACTCTCCAAGCAAAGTACAATGTTGCTTTCCTAGCGTGTTCCTCGAATATTTGCACTGCAATGACAACGTCTTGTTTTGCCTCTTCCATGACCGTGGCAGACACTACTTCATCAAGGGGAACTAACCTGACTTCTATCGGCATAGTGCCTTTGACTTCGGCTTTGAGCAGACGTTTTCCTTGCGCGTCAAGAACCACGTAAGACAGAAAACTAACGCCTTCTGTTGTCTCTCTGTAAAAGTTTGTAAACCGCTGCTTCTGAGGAAGCAAATATTGCTTGTAAATGAAATCAAATAGTTTTTCCATATAGCTAGCTGGAAGTTCAGTGGCAATTTTGTAAGAAGCAGGGGCGGTCATTCGATCTCAAATCTTAAGCGCATCTAGGTCAAATTCAATAAATTTCTTTTTTATAACCGTTTAGGTATAACCCTCAAGTTATCCTAATACCGCATCAGCCTGCCCATGAAAAAATTATTTTCTTATGGTTATTCAAGCTTTTTTTGAAGTTTAAACTAATAAGGGGCGAAAAGATTCAGCGCAAAGAAGTTTAAATGAGGTAAGCTTCCGTGATGTACCTTCTCATGACCCACTGAATCTGGAAGTAATGCGCAATTCTGGCAATCGAGTTCTTCATCAAAGTAATCCACGCATCCCTCTGACCATAAAAAGTCGGAGCAATCAAATACTCCAGCTTGCTGTACAAGTCATGAAGCTCTATCTCTCTTCTTTCCTCTTCCGTAACAAACTCTTTCGGATGTGGACCGATCGACCAACCCGTAACTCCTTCAATGCAGCCTTCAACCCACCAACCATCCAACACGCTGAAGTTTATCACGCCGTTGTGGGCCGCTTTCATCCCGCTTGTCCCAGAAGCCTCCATCGGCGGAACAGGAGTGTTAAGCCAGACATCAACTCCTGACGTAAGCCTAGCTGCAATTCCCATACCGTAGTCTTCAAGATACACAATTTTGATTTGGTCTTTCAGCTTATTGGCGTAATCGAAAATCTCGCTTATCAGCCTCTTACCATCAACGTCTCTTGGGTGCGCTTTCCCAGCAAACACCATCTGAATTTTCCCTCTTTTATTCACCTCCAGCAGCCTGTGTAGATCAGAGAAAATCAGAGTTGCTCTCTTGTAGCCTGTGGCTCTTCTAGCAAAACCTATCGTCAACACCTCAGGATCCAACTCTACTCCTGTGGTTTTTTCAACAAACTCGATGAGACTCTTTTTAGCCTTAACATGAGCAGCCCAAATCTCCTGATTCGGGATTTCCAAAACTTTGAAAAGCAGAATAGGCTCGTTTGCCCAGCTCGGGATGTACTTGTCAAAAAGCTCCCTAAAAAAAGGGCAAGTCCAGGTGTAAGAGTGAACGCCGTTAGTCACCGACCTGATGTAGTGACCTGGAAACAGCTTCCTCGAATACTCCATATGAGCCTTGGAAACTCCATTCACGTACTTGCTCAAATTTAAAGCCAAATACGTCATGTTCAAGTTATCCTGACCAGCATACTGCTTCAAAGTCGACATCAAATATTCTGTGCCTAGCACTTCTTTGACTATGTCATATGAGAATTGGTCAAATGCAGCTTCAATTGGAGTGTGAGTCGTAAAGACGCAAAGGTTCTGAACTTTTTCAGTGTCCATACTATTCTCTTTAAGCAACTCAAAAGTTAGAAGAGCGGAATGGCCCTCATTCATATGATATTTTTTAACTTTGAAAGACAGTGCCTTGAGAAGTCTTACCCCACCTATCCCAAGAACAATCTCCTGCTTAAACCTGTACCGCTTATCGCCACCATAAAGACAATCCGTGATTCTTCTATCTTCAGGCTCATTGCCCTCTACGTCAGTGTCCAAGAAAAGTATCGGAACCATCCCTCCAGTGGGACTTTGATACTCATACAACCAAGCTTGAACTTTCACTTGACGCCCTTCAATCGTAACAGTGACCGTTTTAGGCATCAGGAACAAAGATTTAGAGGGGTCCCACTCGTCAGGAAACTCTAGTTGTTCTCCGCATTCCGTAAGCTTCTGCCTGAAATATCCTTTCCTACTCGCCAACGTTAACGCCACCATCTGCAACTTTAAATCTGCACCGGCTTTCACTATGTCCCCTGCCAAAACACCTAGTCCGCCACTGTAAGTTGGGATGTCTTTGGAGATGCCAATTTCCATCGAAAAATATGCTATTCTGGGGTCTTCTATAAAGTGCTGCCTGCAGTTTTTACTGCAGAAAACATATTTCTTTCCTCCAAAGCTATCATATGTCATTTGCATTCTTGCTAACGTATTACTTGGGTCCATTTGGGTTCCGCATACAGGGCATCTTGATGAATAAATTGACTCCAAAAATGCATCAATCCTATAACCATAATTTTCAATACACGAATATTTATCCAGATTGATAAACTATTCTAAAGGGTTGCTGATTTGCAGACTTTAAAAGGGTTATTTTCGTGGGCAATGTTTCTAATGGACAGAACAGATATTTCCATCGCCATTGGAATAATTAACGTTATTGCCGCAATCGCAGGGATGGAAGTTTTTCTAAAAAGGATGAGTAGCAAAGAGCAGTTATCTATTACTTTAATTAACCGATTTAAGGGAAGCATCGGCGCTTGTCAATTCACGTTTCTGATCATTGAGAGAAGCTATAAATAAGCTTTCGGAAATAGTTAAATTATATATTTGAAGGCGAAAGTTTTGAGAGTTGGCTTTTTTGTTTGGGAATACCCCCCTAGACTTGTCGGCGGTTTAGGCACCTACGCTGAATACGTGGCACACGAGTTCGTTGATATAGGACATGACGTTTCGATTTTCACACTTAATGGCGGCAACTTGAAAACCAGAGAAATTCTACGGGGCGTAGAGGTTCACCGACCTCTAATTGCAGATGCGAGCAACATTTTTCCGTTCTTCGTAGTTGATGACCTAAAGAGGTGGGGTACAAACATTAGACTTTTCAATGACATTTTCATTTACAACATTCTAAGTGCAACGAAATTTCTCAACATGCTAATAAAAAAGGAAAATTACCATTTTGACATCGTCTGCGTTCACGATTGGCTAAGCAGCGTGGCAGGTCTCGTAATTAAGAATGAATCAAAGATTCCTGTAGTCTTCCACACTCACAGCACCGAATGGGGCAGAAGCGGAGGTCAAGGGTCCGAGGTGGTATCGCATCTGGAGGGAGCCATGGCTCACAGCGCGGACAGAATAATAACTGTTAGTTACGCGATGCAACAAGACCTTGTAAGACACGGCTGGCCACAATCAAAAATCAGCGTGGTTTGGAATGGCGTAGATCCTAGCCGTTACGACCCGCGCAAAATTCAACAAGAAAGCATAGAGAAAATTCGAGAACTATATAAAGTGCCCATGGACTGGAATTTGCTTCTTTTCGTGGGAAGGCTAGCTTGGGTAAAAGGCGTCAGAAACTTGTTGCAGGCGATGCCCAGTGTTCTAAGAGAATATCCTAACACCAAACTTGTAGTTTTAGGTAAAGGAGAAGAACAAGCAGATATTGTGGAAACGGCTGAAAGACTGGGTATGAAAGACAAGATAGTCTACCGTTTTGATTTTGTTCCTGAGGACGAGAGAATCATGCATTACGCTGCATCCGATGTATGTATTTTTCCGTCTACCTATGAGCCCTTCGGAATAGTCAGCTTAGAGGCTATGGCGCTGGAAAAGCCAGTGGTTGTAGGAGCGCGCGGCGTAGTAGGTTTCAAAGAGCAGGTGGTAAGCTCTGGTTCAGACCAGAACGGCGTGCACGTTAATGGAGAAGAACCTGCCGATATAGCTTGGGGAATAAAAGAGACTCTTAAAAACCCTGAAAAAGCGAGAAACTGGGGCGAGAACGGACGCAAAAGAGTACTAGAATACTTTACATGGAGAAAAGCTGCTGAAGAAACAATCAAAATCTACGAGTCACTACTCTGAAAACTCAGCTAAGGAGACGTAAAGTTCAAAGGTAAGCGCGCGCGAGATCCAACCGACTCCAAAAAAGAAAAAAATGACAAAAACTGATGACCATAGAGGAAACCCAGCGCCCGCTCACCTTCAAAGATAATGAGTTCAAGATTGCAACGGCCACAACGGTAGAGGAAGCTAAAAAGATTCTGAATGCAGGGTTCGACTATGTGACTGAAAAAAAGTCGAATTATGCTGTTTAGAAGACTAAGAGGTTTAGCAAGTATGTATGACAAATGCAGAGTTATGATGGCAAGTCTATGTTGCTAACATTTCAGCCAGTTCCAGTAAGCGCAAATCTAATGATTTCTGTGTTTCACATGACTGCTTAAGGTCTAAACTCGTAATTGCGCCGTTCTGCAGTCCAACCACCTTATTTCCTTCCTCTTGGCATAACAAATCAACGGCTTTTTCAGCAAAAAGGCTAGCTAAGAGACGACTACGCGCCGTAGGACTTCCGCCTCGTTGAGCATATCCCAGAATGGATAACCTAACTTCTGAACCCGTATGCATTTCGATTTCCTTAGCAAGCGCCGCAGTGTCACCCACGCCTTCAGCAGCGACTATAATTCCCGTCTTTTTACCCTTCCGAGCGTTTTCCCTTAGTACTTCAATGATCTCGGTCATTTTACATTCGTTCTCAGGAACGAGAATAACTTCAGCGCCGACAGTGATTCCCACATCCAACGCCAGAAAACCTCTTTTGCGACCCATTACCTCTACTATGAAAATTCGCTCGTGGGAAATTGCCGTGTCCCTAATCTGATCTATTGCTTTTACCGCAGTATTCACTGCTGTGTCAAAGCCTATTGTTTCATCTGTTCCAAAAACATCGTTGTCGATTGTGGCCGGAATCCCCGCTGTAAGGGCGTCGCTTTCTCTGCTCAGGTCTAAGGCACCTCTGAATGACCCGTCGCCGCCTATGACCACCAAGCCATCCACTTTGTTTTCCGCCAAGGTTTCTGCCGCCTTCTTGACGCCTTCCCTCTTCTCGAAGGCGGGGCATCTAAGCGTGTGAAGCATTGTGCCACCTGACTGGATTATACCGCCCACGGCGCGGGGAGTCAAACGCTTAAAATTGTTTGTGAGCAAACCGTCCCAGCCTCTTTCGAAACCCATAACCTGAAGTCCTTTTGCATGAGCAATTCGTGTAACAGCTCGAATGGCAGCGTTCATTCCTGGCGCGTCTCCGCCCGGGGTTACAACACCGACAGTTTCCAACTCCCAACACTCCTTTGCTATCATTACCTGAAGACGCTTTAAGCGCTTACAGAATTAAAACCTATATAAATATGCCAAAACACATAAATCTTTTAGTCTTTATCCTAATGGTTTTTGTCGCG
>JGI24422J19971_10000278_pt1 | contig 27386 bp, 27 predicted proteins | sample DeeMarSWOR152_54_FD_19971 | JGI IMG/M metagenome (IMG submission 19971) | reverse complement strand
CAAACCATTCGAATCTCAGCCCTGTGCAACTGGAGAAGCAGAAGGAGAAGCTAGTCCATTAACAGGACTCTTGGCATTAATACCATCACAAGCAATGATTGGTTTAATCGCTTTAGTTCTGATAGTCGTTATCTTCTTCGGCTGGAGAAAAGTTTTCCGAAAGAAAACAACATCCAGTATGAATAAACTTTTTATTCAATAAAAAGAGTAATTAAATGAATAGAAAAGGTCTATTAGGCTACGCAAAAAAATCTTTGTTTTTCCTTTCCTTACTGATTTTCACATATTTTCTATATACCAATGTTATTCTCGCTCTTGCTAAAAATTCACAAACTAACGGTAACAGTGGCGCGATATGGACTACTAGAGATGATTGTGGTGACGAGAAACAAAATGTCAACCATTACGAAATCGGAGAGCATGTTTACATACATGGAGCAAATTTTGACCCTAGAGATTATTATTGGAAGATTAGAGGTCAACCTGGTGGTGCCTCTTGTGATCCAAACCAAATAGTTGCAGATGGTACGTTCACGGTTGATGAATCTGGAAGTTTTTGTTTTGATGCTTACACTGTTCAACCAGACGATTGTGGAGAATATAAAGTTAAGTTTGAGAATAAAGGAGACAATTATCGTGTAGTCGGAGTTACCACTACCACAACTTCCTCAACAACCACAACAACCTGCCCTACCACCACAACATCTTCCACAACAACTACAACCTCCACAACTACTACAACTACAACCTCATCTACCACTACTACATGCCCTACCACGACTACAACTACGTCTACAACCACTACTACGACATCGAGTACGTCAACCACATCGACAACAACTTCATCAACAACCACAACAACATGTCCTACAACTACTACAACTACTACAACTACCACAACCACCACTATATGTCCAACATCAGCATCTGCCACATGTTCTGGAATAACTGAAACGACATCTTCTGGCGGTGGAAGCGGAGGACATAGAACAACAACTACAACAACGCCATCTACTCCCTCAACAACCACAACATATCCTACAACCACTTCGACTATATTCGAAACATTAAATATCCCAAGCATAATTATGGAAAACCCAAACACAGAATGTCAAGGATTATGGTGTGATTTGAATATAGAGGAAATTTTAAATGTCCTCAGAAAAATATTTGGTCTTTTATCGTTTGAGAGTTAAACAAACGTCTGATGTTAATTAATTTTCTACTGTGTAGCAGTATCATCGTAAAGTAATACTATATGGGTTTTTATATTTTCGCTTCAAATTATATTTATCCTTTGATAACTAAAAGGTAGTTAGTAATTTTGGAGGGGGGTGTTTGAAAAATGAGAGAGAACTGGTTGTATATTTCTAATAAAAGTATGGTAGCTATTAAAGCCTCCCTCTTTGTTGCTTTTTTGATAGGGTTAGTAGTATACTCTGTTTCCGTTTTAGTACCTGTTCACGCAAGTGGTGAAGTAGAATGTGTAAAACTTTGTCCCGATTATTGTTCTGACAAAGGATATGCTTATAATGCCTGTAGATCAGGCGGATGTGAAGCAGGAGAAACAGACTTAGGCAAGATAGGTTGTCCTACCTGTCAAAATTGTTGCTGTTGGAATGTTCCTGAAGAAGACTGTTATGATGGAATAGATAATGATGGAGATGGTCTAACAGACTGTGAAGATCCGGATTGTGATGGAGAATATTGTGGTAATTGTTTAGACAACGACTGTTTAATTGATTCAAACCCCTTCACTTTTGACAACCTTTTATCTGGAACAAAGACCTGTATTGATGGATCATGTAGTTCTGATACTTGTGAATACGAACACTTCTGTGCAGATGATGATCTTTACGACAGCATAACAGTTTCTTGTCACGCTACTTGCGATGAAGACGAAGACTGTGAATCTTATTGTGAGGGAGATGTATTATATTATGGCGGGGTTTGTGATATTGACGAAGACTGTACTTGTGTATATGATATAGAAGACTGTGATGAATCAGACGGTTGTTACGTATATGAAGATGGGTGTGAGGAAAGGGATTATTTCTGTGATCCAGCGGGTTGTGACTACACCTATTCAAATAGAAATACAGATTCTTATGAAGAATGGGTCTATTACTGTGATAACAATGAGTTAAGAAAACACAGAAAATTACACGACTTTTATTGCGATTCTGGAATTTGTGAAGATCATCCAGATTGGGTTGATGATCAACTAGTACAAGACTGTTATTATTTGAATTACTACTGCGTTGGCGATGACGTTTGGTATGAAGAAGGATTTTGTGATCCTTCAGGCCCTGTATGTGATTATGATAGTCACTTTGATGAGAGCTGCGATAATGATTATGAGTTTTGTGCTGACGATGAGAGATGGGAACATGATGAATATTGTATAGATGGTTACTGTGATTATGACGAAAATTTAATAGAAGATTGTTCAGACAATAACTATGATGAATGTCAAGATGTATACTATAAACACCATTACACAGAATCTTGTTCTGAATCCGATGGTGAAACACAGTGTTTACCTGCATCATCACTTGTAGATTGTAGAGATGAATATTGGTGTGACGGGCAAGAATACTGTGTAGAAAACATTGGTGTTCACTGTGAGGATGGAACTCCTGTAGATTGTGATGATGCCGATGAATGTACTTATGATAATTGTATAGAAGATGGTTATAATACTGGACATTGTGAGAATCCACACAAGGATGAACAACCACCAGAAACAACTAAATGGTATGAAGGTCCTTATAAATTTGGTTCAGGTCCAGATGAATGGATAACTTCTGAAACAGAAGTGTGGATGTCAGCAGAAGATCAAGGTCCACAGGGTTTACCTCAATGTGCAGTGGGTGTAGATAAAATCTTGTATAAAGATGTATATCTACCAGATGAGGAAGATTGGCATTATTGTTATGTAGATTGTGGAGAATGGACACCAAATGATTACGAAGATGAAGGATGGGTTGAATACCTAGAGCCATTCCACAAAGAACCAGAATCCTGTCACATAATAGAATATTATAGTGAAGATTTGTTAGGAAATAAAGAAGAGATAGATTGGCAATGTGTATTCGTTGATAATACACCACCTGTTATTACAAAAACAGTTGGAGATCCTAAAGCAGAATGTGAAGGAATTGAATGTGAAGATTGGGATTACAAGATAACTATAAGCACACCTATAACTCTTGATTGTGAGGACTTAGGAGATCATCCCGTTGATGATGTAGAAATGTATTACAGAATTTTCTGGGATGGAGAACTAGTCAAAGATTGGACACAATACGAAGGAGAAACTATCTATTTCCCTAAGACATGTCTACATAAATTAGAAGTTTACTGTATAGATGCTTTAGATAATATAGCATGGGACAACGAGACATTCAAGGTAGTGGATAAAGAATTTACGATAACCTTAAACAAGAAATGGAATCTTATATCAGTACCAATACTACTTTTGGATGACGATGTTGAAGATGTCTTGGAAGATGTAGAAGAGAATGTAGAGATAGTATGGGCTTATGACGCAGAGGCTGATGAATGGTATGTCTATACCCCAGATGGAGAAGAAAATGATAACCTAGAAGAAATGTTTCCAGGATGGGGTTACTGGATTAAAATGAGTCAGGGCGATACACTCTTGCTAGGAGGAGAATCTTGGGGAATGCCACCATCACCACCATCACCTCAGAGAAACTTAGTAGAAGGCTGGAACTTAATCGGTTATTATGGAACTGAGGGATTGGAAAACTATAATGGTCCATACGGAAACGGAGATTATGCAGCATGTACATTAAATTCCCTTTTAGATTTGACTAACATTCCGCAATGGACTAAAATCTTAACCTATTGGGAGCCTTACAATCCAAATCAATGGGTTGATACTTCAAGCATGTGCGATGCATTAGATCCAGGAGCAGGATACTGGATATTCATGAAATCCGATCAGCTCTATGGACCAGGTGAATGCACTGAAGAGCTGTGTGATTGAGTCAACCTTTTATCTTTTATTTTGTAACTATAGATGAGTGATGAAATGAAAGTAAAGATTTTTCAAATATTATCAAGTATTCTTTTAATTACAATTCTTTGTATTAGTTCTGTCAACGCACAGCAACCTTTTCAACCACACCAATTCTTCGGTACAGTAACATTCACGAACGGTCCTGCTATGGATGGTTTATCTGTAGTAGCAAAAATTGATGGAGAGGCAGTAGCGAGCACTACGACCAAGGACGGAAAGTATGGTTATGAACCTTATATTTTTTACATTAGAGATCCTGATAATAATCGATACAATAAAACGATTTACTTCTTTGTTAATGGTAATCAAGCAAATGAAGAGGCTGTTTTTTATAATGGGGATTCTACAAGACTCGATCTAACCTTAAACGTTCCTGGTCCTACTCCAACAACAACAACTGTAGCAAGAGGAGGAGGTGGAGGAGGAGGAGGTGGAGGCATACCGGCAACAACCACGACAACTACAACAACCACAACGACACTTAAACCTAAAGGAGAAGCCAACATGGACATAGTAAACCTGATAATACCCCCTGATGTCAACGCAAACGAACCGTTTGAACTAGGAGTGGAAGTAAAGAACATAGGTGATGTTGAAGGAGAGGATGATATACTTTTAGCATTGCCAGAAGACTGGACGACTGACAAATGGGGAGAAAGAGTTAGTCTTGAGCCAGATGAAACAACGATTATATACTTCACGATCACACCTAACGAAGACCCAGGAGAGATAGCAGTAGGTTCTTCCACAGACTTTGAAGTTTCAGGGGAAATAACACCCAGAGTGATAGGAAGACCATTGAGTATAACAGGTATGTTCTTGACAGCCTTAGCTTCTCTTGGATACCTATGGATGTTGTTAGTGATAATCGTGGTATTATTGATATTCCTTTATTCTAAAAGAAAATATTTGGGAAAGAAACCATACAAATATAAGCATAAACCGGAAAAATAAGGTTTTATACTTAAGTTTAAATTCTTTTCCATCCAAAGAATAAAAAGCTTATTCACTTAAGGGTAATTACATGAAAGAAAAGACTATTCAGGAAATACTGGACATGAGTCAAGCCTTTTCTTCTGGAAAGAGAATCCTTCTAATGTTCATATTGAAAAGAGGACCGATGGGTTACACTTCCATTGTCAAATCCTTCCAGAACATGGGAATTCCTATCGGTAGTAGCGAAGTGTATAAACATCTTGACCATCTCATGAAAGGAGGGTTCATATCAAAGAACATAAAATCTTATATCCTTACACTAAAGGGATTTAAGGCTGTCGATAATACTGTTGATATAATCGATACTCCAGCTACAGTTCCTGAGGTTAAATTAAGTTTCAAGAAAAGCCGCTAAAATCTACCTTATCCTCTCCTTTTAATTTATTCGCAAATTTTTCAAGTGCAGAAGGTTTTTTATAATTAATTCCGGCCAATTTTGCAGCTATTTTCATGTAACTCTCTGAGACTTTTGATTCAGGTCTATACCACATCATTGGTATTCCTAGTGCAGTACTATCCATGACGGTTTCATCAAACGGTATACCCCCGAGTATACGAGTCCTGAATAGACCCTTCGCTTGCAATGCCTTCAGTTCATATTTCTTGTTTCTGATCATGTTCAATGCCACGTGGAAATTCTTATGTCCAATTCGACTCGCAAGTTCGGCACATCTTGTCACATCAACAAGAGTGGGTATGATCGGTTTTGTTACGAATATTATTTCATCACACGCCTGTAGGACTGATATGGCTTCTAATCCCAATCCTGGAGCAGAATCTAGTATGATGAAATCGAAAATCTCACCGTTACACAACTTTGATATGTGTGATCTCAGGCTTGCGATATCGATGTTGAGTATATCATTGAGGTCTTCAGAGCTAGGTATGAACATGACGCCGCCAGCTTCTGTAGGAGTAAATCTCACATCGACTTCATCCCTGAAAACGTCGTTTAATGTTACAGAATAGTTCTCAGCACCCAGATAATAAGCTAGATGAGGGGTAGAAACGTTACAATCGACTACAACTACCTTCTTACCGAGTTTCCTGAGTGCAATCCCGAGGTTAATCGAAAAAGTAGTTTTACCAACACCACCCTTCCCAGACACCACTCCAATAACTCTTGACATGCTTTTACCCTTGTAAGAATCATTTGTTAATGCAAATAATTTAAGGTTATCGTTAACATTTCCTTTAATATTTTTTCAAAAATTTAAATCATTAAATCGATTTTCCAACCTTTCGATTGATAAATAAATTTTGTTCTATGAAAATCGGTTTATAACCAAAAGTCAAATCAAAGTGTGGGGGTGTAAATGTTCTGCGAATCTTGCGGTAATCATTACGTTTATATATTCAATCACAGTTTTACAAGGACTGAGATATGTTTGACATGTGGATCAGTTAAGAACGTCAACAGACTGATTGATGTCATGAGGTGCTACTTATTTTGATTTTTTGTGGAGCATTTCATGTTGGTACAAGAAGTGAACCAACGTTTACCCTTAAATTTAACCGCAATCATAGGAAAACCACAAACTTTACAAGATTTCTTTAAACCCTTAACAAAACCGCTCTGAGGAAGTGGGGTTGAGAATCTACATCCTTCCTTATAGTTGGAACAACCTATGAATCTTTTTCCTGTCCTCCGAGACTTGATTATTTTCAGATCTCCTCCACATTCAGGACACGTTCCTATTATCTTTTGGTCTCTCTTGAATGTGATGTAGGATTTGGATAGTTTTTCTCCTATCTTTTCTTTATTCTCTTTGAATTCTTCCATTATTTCTGTTAAAACTACTTTCGCTCCTTTAATTACTTTCTCTCTCTTTTTTTTCCTTTCTCTCACCAATTCCATTTCTTGTTCAAATTTCCTAGTCAACTCCTCGCTGATAATTCTTGGAGAGTATTCTTTAAGGACTTCGATTACTTTCTCACCGAACTTCGTGACTTCTATACTCTTTCCTTTGACGTATCCACGGTTGTAGAGTGTCTGTAAGATTTGTGCTCTTGTTGCTCTCGTACCCAAGCCTCTCTTCTCCATCTCTTTTATTATAGAACCCTGTGAATAACGGTTTGGTGGTTCTGTTTCCTTGTCCAAAAACAACAAGTCTTTGACTTTCAATACTTGACCTTTCTTGAGTTCAGGGAGAATCTGTTCTTTAAGTTTCACGAATTCACTGTAGTATCTCATCCATCCTGGTTCAATAGTTCTGACACCCTTTGCCAAGAATTTGTGATTATTAACGTCCAAAGTTACTGTCATCGTTTCCCTGATTGCAGGATTACCAAAAACAGAGAAGAATCTTTTCACGATAAGCTTGTAGAGTTTGAGTTGTTGACTAGTTAAACGTTTTGGAATTTCTCCGGTAGGGTATATTGCGACATGGGCAGGATCAATCTTCTTACCTTCTCTTGGGTGTAATTTCTTGGACAAGAGTTCTTGAGCAATCTTTTTAAATCCTTCAACTTTAGATAGTCCAGTTAAGATTTTATGATAACCAATCTTTTTCGGAAGTTTCTGTGATGCTGTTCTTGGATAGGATATTAAGGCTTGGTTGTAGAGCGCTTCGGCTAGTGACATTGTCTGACTGGGTGAAACCCCAAAGCATTTGTATGCTTCAATCTGTAAAGAGGTCGTATCAAACGGAAGTGGAGGTGATTGTTTATATTGTTTCTTCTCTACGTCAATCACAGTCGCATCCTTATCTTTACACTCATCAAAAGTTTTTTGAGCTTCTTCCTTGTTCCATATCTTATCCTTCTCATGCAAAGCAACGATAACCTTTCCATCATGTAAACAATGCAATTCTAACTGCCAGAAAGGAACTGGTTTAAACTTTCTTATTTGTAATTCCCTGTCTACGAGGATCTTGAGCGTTGGAGATTGAACACGACCACCAGAGACTACTACAAAGGAATCTTTAAGAAATTCTTTCATCGCAAGAGTTAATGCTCTGGTTGTGTTGATACCCCAGTAAAAATCTAGGAAATGTCGAGTTAAGCCAGCCTCAGCTTGACCAAGGTCTAAATGTGAGGAAACATTTTCGTAAGCTTCTATCAAGTCATTTTTTACTAACGTAGAGAACTTCATCCTCTTGGCATCCTTCTTACCACAAATAAAACGTAGGATGTTGTAACCTATGACCTCTCCTTCTGAATCGTAATCACAACAAATGATGTATTCTGATGCTTTTTTGACTAAGCTTTCTATATTCTTGAAATATTTTTTTGTGAACTCAGAGCCCTTCTTGGTAAATGTAGGTACCCATTCTAGGTTGAAAATAGGATAACTCCACCCGTCTCCCTTTGGTGTGTCTAGAGCGAATAGATGTCCAACGGCAGGAACCACTATATGTTTTTTATTATTCCTAGAGAACTCAAGCCAATAAGCACCTCCTTTACTTACTTTTTTTACTTTGGTTTCTGCTAGAGCATCGGCTATCCTTAGGGCAGCTTGTGGTTTTTCAGAAATCAACAAGGTATAAGTCATAAAACAAAACTAATAGAACGACATTTATAAAATTTACTCTAGTATTACGGGTTGAACAGAAGATTCTTCAGTTAATTTTTTCTTTATATCACTCATCTGTTTCTCTAAATCCACCTTTAAGTTCATTAAACTCTCATATTCCTTCTTTTGATCTATGATTCCCTTACCAGTCATCTTTTCAAAATCTGTTATCTTCTTTTCCAAAGCCTCAATTCTTTCAAAAAGACCTTTGAGTGTTTCTGGGGCAACTGCTTCTTTGTATACCTCTTTACCAATTCCTTTCTCAAAATCTGTTATCTTGTTTTCCAAAGTCTTTACTTTATCCATGAGTCCAGTAAAAACCTTTGTGCTAATTGCTTCCAATTGTGCCATTCTGATTTCCCTCGCCAACTTCCTGAGCTCTTTGTTATCCGCTGTTAAGAAGGATACAGTATTATTCAATGTATTAACTTTATCCAAGATTTCTTTGGGGATTTTTATCTCCTTCTTTTTATCTAAAGAGCTGAGTCTTTTTTCCATCCCTTTCCGATATTCTGTTAAGTTCTTATCTCTGGAAGCCAAGACTTTCTGTAGTCGTTCAATTCTTTTCCTCAATTCTTCTAACTCTGGCTTGGCCGATTCACTCTTTATAGTTTTTATTTCACTCTTGAGAACGTTTAAGACTTTATTATAGCGATCTTCTACATTTTCTAACCTGTCGTGGACTTTTGTGAGAATATCGTTTACGTCTGGAGGTAATGTCCGGGCTCTTGCCTCTGCTTCGAACACCCTGAGTTTCTTATCTAAATCCTTGAGTTTGGCAATCCTTTCAACCATGGCATTGTACATCTGTTCACTTTTTCTGTACACTTCCTCGATAGAGGTTAGATCCAGACTCGCCATTTTTTCCTGAATTTCTTTATCGAATTTCTTAATCGGTTCTAAGTGCTCTATGCTCATAGCTGAAATTCTATCCATTCTTGCTCTCAACTCTTCTATCTTTATTCGATCATCGAGTATCATTCTTTCTTTATCTTTCAATTCTGAGTTCAGTTTGCTGATAGTCTCAAAGAAATTAAGGTCTTCCATCTTTTGATTAATGATCTTTAAATTCATCTGAGCTTCATTCATTTCACTTACTTTTTCCATCATAATTGAGCTAAGGTTTTTCAACTCTTCCTCTAAACGGTTAACATCAACATCTGCCAATGATATTCCTGAGAATGTTTTTCTGAACCCTTCAACCTGTACCTGGATATCCATTATCTTCTTCTCTATAGAATCGAATCGATCTATGACCCTGTCTAAGTTCGTTAACTGAACAGTTCTTTCAAAGGATTTTACAGAAGAAGAAAATACATCTAAATCTCTTTTTATGTGTTCGATTTCCAATTTGTTGGTGTCAGGACGTTCCTTCAAGGCTTGAATTTCAGGTAAAATCTTACCCTCAACCGCCTTGGTCACTTCTTCTTTCAGGTTTTTGAATGTACCTAGACCAGTCGATATATTCTCGATGTTTTCATTCAAAGCTCTCAATTTTTTCTCATATTCAAACATCGATTTTTTCACATTTTCTGGTACCTTTTCTATGGTTTCGAAACGAGCATTGATGTTTTCAAATTTTTTCTTATAATTGATCAACCCTAAATTAATGATGTTTAGAAGGTCTTCTATCTCCTCAGCCCTCTCATTTAGTTTAGGAATATCTGATGAAAACTCTTTAAATTTCTCTTCAAGTTTTCCTATGGTCAATTCTAAGTCTGCGAATTTCTTGCCTGACAGAAGATTACTCAATTTAACCTTTTTTTCAATACTTTCAAATTTCCCAGTTAACTCATCACTCAAAGATAAAACACCTGTTGTTAATTCAGTAATCCTATAATATATTTCTCATCTTTTCGATATTTATCTTTCCTTTTCTTAACCAAAGATACCACGCACTTATCAAAACTATAATCATCACTTGTTGCCAGAGAAATGTGTGTATAAACTCAAGATAATGTAAACCCAAGTTCAACCCTATGATCAACGTTATTATTATTCTAAGAATATTTACCAAGAACATGAATGGTAATCCTATGGAAAGGAATTTTAATTTACTCTTTAATTCACTCGGTGTTGCGAACACTAAAGCAAAAAGGGAGTACATTCCCTTCCAACCTATACAATCCCTAGAAATGTCTATTGGGATCCCATTTTCACCGACGAAAAGTAAGAAATCTGAAGCGCTGACATGATAACCCAATGAATTCAGGATTGAACCTAGAAAATTCGTGAAAGCTATCTGTAATGGATAGAACGATAAATCAAGGTAGATAATCACATAGAATGGTGTCAGCAAGAGGTTGAATTTAATGAGGAATAATAAAACATCTTTCACAATTTTCTTTCTTTGTGACCTTTTAACCATTTTGCGAATCCCACCTTCCTAGCTTCCTTTACCTTCACCTCAAATTCTTGTTTTTTTATGGCTAGTATATTTTTTATTTTTTCAATGGAAATATCTTTTTGTACGATTATCGGGAAATTGACTCTTTCTAAAATTTTTTCATCGGGTTCATGCGGCGCTATCAACGCTTTTATTTTATAATCGTTCAGAATTTGAGCGTTAATGAGCTTGTTTACGAGAACAACTCTATCTTCTAATCCCGTAGTTTCATGCAAGTCTTTAGCCTTTCTCGGTTCATCCAATTCCAGTATCGGTATGTATCCTTCTAGTTCCATCTTCCTGAAAGCCTTTAACCTCTCTATCATCGATTCTTTTTCGATCAAACTTTCTTTCAACTTATCTATATTCTTCTGTATCGTTATGGGGGAACCCAAATCCACTCCCCTCGCAATTCTCTTTTTGTAGTAACTCTCTCTCGTCCTGAGTTTTTTCTTCAAACCTTCATTGTATTTTTTAAGAATTTCAACATCCTTTTCCAACCTCTTTATTTTCTGTTGTAACTTCGTGATGATCTTGTCTTTTGGGCCTATTTCAACGACTTTTTTAATTACCACGGGTTTTTCAGACTTTCTCAATTCTGTCAGGATTTTGTTTATGGCTTCATTCAAATTCTCGACTTTACCGAGAACAACAGATTCTACGACTCTTTCATAAAATTCGCCAAGTCCTACAGAGGATAACATTGATTCTGTTTTTTTGAATATCTTAGAGTAAACTTTGAAAGCTTTGAGTGCCGAAGCTAAAGCATCACTCTCATGATCATTACTCAACCTCTCGGTAAAATCAATAACTAATTCAGACTTTTCAATACTTGATAGAGGTTTGGATGGACGATAATATTTACATCCGAGTGTGCTCGCAAGTTTCTTAACACTTTTTGGTAATGGGTATCGATCACTTGCGATAATCAAGGCTTTACCCCTTTCTGTAATCATAGTGATGATTTCACTTTTCTTAAATCCCCTCTTACTCTTTAGGAAGACTATATCCCCTTTAGTATCTATTATCGCTAAACCCGCAGTAGTTCCAGGATCATAACCAACTATGAGTAGTCTACTCACGTATTGCCTCCATATTCTTCGTTGAATAACTTATGTAAACGTTTCGCTAACACCTTACCTATCCTCCCCACCTTTGCTATCTCCCCCTCAGTCGCACCAACAAATCTCTTGATCGTCTTGAATTCCCTGAGTATCCTCTTCGATAACACGACTGAAACTCCGGGCAAACTCGAAATAACATGCTCTTGTAAATCTTTTATATCTTTTGGTTTCTTATTTCCCTTTATTCCGATTCCTTTCTTGTTTGTCATCTGTTCTCTGTTAGCAATCCAGAATATGGTTTTTGCCGTATCTTCCCTGTTATTAGTCATGATGATAGGAATTTCATAATCCAAGATGATTGAAGCTATCGCAGCTCTCACCGCATTCTCATTCAACCTCCCTTTAGAATATCCACCTTCTATCAGTATGATTGGTTTTGAAAAATTTTCTTTGAGTTCTTTTGCTTGTTCGAACAATCTTCCATCTGTTATTGAAGAGATGAAGTCTTCCCCTGTTTTTCTTTCAATACAAACTCTATCCGAACATAGATAATCACCAACCTTCAGAGGTAAAGGTTTGACTAATGCACCCATATCTTCTATAATTTCCTTTATCGAACTACTATCCTCCCTGAAATCAACGATAACAACTACTTTATTATCAGGTTTTAGAATTCTTTGAATCATTAACTCACATAATCAGATAATTTTTTCTTTTCAGATTTCTTAAACCCGTGTTTAATTCCTTTCAGAATTTTTTTCATCTTTTTTTCTTTGTGGTAAGCAGACCAATAATAACCCTCATCTCTTGTTCCTTTAGTTATGAGGAATACTATCTTACCTGGTTTCGTTCTTCCAGTTCTTCCCCTCCTCTGAATACTCCGTATCTCTGAAGGAACAGGCTCGTAGAATACGACTAAGTCTACTTCTTCTATATCTAGACCTTCCTCTCCAACTGCTGTCGCAACCAAAACGTTGAACAGCTCATACCTAAACTCATTCAAAATCTCAATCTGTTCCTTTTGTTTTAACCCCTTACCGTTCTTAATAGCCTGACCTATGAACTCTCTTGCTTCTATGCCTTTTGCTTCGAGAAGTTTTGTTATTTTTTCGACAGTAAATCTGTAGTTTGCAAACGTGATGATTTTTGTGTTAGATTTCCTCTTGGTCTCTTCTTCAATTATCTCGATTAATTTCTCAAGTTTTGGATGGTCTATTCCTTTGATATACAGGTCTTTTGTTTCTTTCATGGCTTTAATTATATCTGGGTCTTTCAACACCCTTTTTGTTGCTACAGTCTTCTTTTTCTTCTCCAAATCAAGAAAATATCTGTAAAGAGATGTGACGCCCTGTGTTTCTAATAGACCGATCGCATGTTCTATCTTTATAGCTTGAGCACATGTGGTCAGAGCTTTAGCGACCATGAAATCCTTCGACTGTTGATACATCTTACCAATCTCTTTCTGCAAGTCTAGTAAAACTCTCTTACTAACTTTTAGGGAAAAAATGAGTCTAGATCTCATTAACCAATTGAGTCTCTTCCTGTAAGCTTCTTCCAGGTATCTCTTTATTCTCTTGAATTCTTCTGGTAATTCAACATAAATTTTCTGTATGTTGATTTCCTGAACGTAAGGTTTAACATCCACATCTTGCTCAGTCCTGATTTCTACAGCTTGTATATGCAAGTTTTTCTTAACTTCTTCTATCTTGTTTTTAATACCTCCAGGAGAAGCTGTTAAACCTAGAATTAATGGGTTAGAACATTGTTTTACATAATATTCTATGACACTAGTATAAGCATACTTTTTACGTGACCTGTGACACTCATCCACGATAACAAGGTTGTAATCACTCAAGTCAAGAATCTTATTCCTGACATCGTTCCTTATCAACTGAGGGGTTGCAAAGAACAATCTTCCTTTTGAATACAGGACCTTTCTGTCGCTAGGGTGTATTTTACCTGTAAGTGCGACAAAATCCGATTCTTTAAGATTCATAAACTTCCTGAAAGTTTTCATGTGTTGGTTGACTAGAGGACGAGTAGGAGCAACCATCAAGATTTTGGTCTTAGGAAACTTTTCTAGTCTGTGTGCAGCAACCATTATTGCAACGAGAGTCTTTCCCATACCGGTTGGTAAGATACAGAGAGTGTTCTTTTCGATTGCAGTAGAAGCTATGAATTCTTGATACAGTCTTGGTTTAATCTCTGAATAATTGATGAGTTTCAGTTTTTTCATACAATCAAGAATATTCTATGTTAATTTACTTTTTTAAGTTACATTATTTTTAAAAATAAGTAAACTATTACAATGAAAAAAATTATGGAAATTATTGCAATAAACCAAAATACATGACGTAAAAATTTTTCTTTAAGTGTTTTAAGTCGGTGATAACGAGCAATTCCATAAAATATTAGGCTTAGTGGTAAGATAACACCTAATAACATATTAGCTGTATCCAAATTCAAAGAAGAAGTAATTAAATATATTAAACATAAAATAGAAAAAACAATTCCAATCAATGAAAGATTACGAACGTTGTTTAGGTATTTTTTGTTTAATATTGGTTTTGTTAGAAAATCTTTTCCCCACCATGTAACTCTACTAAAATATTCTACATCCCAAAGCCACTTGGGGTTCTTGAATATGTAAAAAAGGACAATTATATAATAAACAAATAACATCGAAAATGAAATTATATAATCGAGTCCAGCTAAACCCAAGAAAGGAAAAAAGGCTGGAATGATAAGAACAATAATTTTCACAATTGCGGGTGAAGTATTGCCCATAAAATCTATTTAATTACACATATTTTAATACATTAAAATATCTATTCGATAAAAGTCTTTAATTTCCTTTTATATTCTTGATTTTCTCTTTATTTTCTATGGAGTTTAAATCAGTGATATTGGGAGGAACTTTCGACCGTTTCCACAAAGGACACGAACATTTTCTGGATACAGCATTTAAATCTGGGAAAAAAATATTGATAGGATTAACAACTCATTCCATTCTTAAAAAGTTAGTCAGAAAGAATTCAATTTGGTCATACGATAGGAGAAAAAAAGCCGTAAAAGAATTCGTCAAAAAATACAAGAAAGAATACACTATCTTCCCTATAGAAGATATTTTTGGACCGACACTCGAGATGGAAGATTTGGATGCCATAGTAGCATCAGAGGGGACCAAACACACGTGTGAGAGGATTAACCTCATTAGAAAAAGGAAGGGTATAAAAGAGTTGAAGATAATTCATGTCCCTTGGGTTTATTCAGAAGATGGAAGGATAATTTCCTCCTCGAGGGTTAGAAAAGGTGAAATAGACAGGCAAGGTAGAGTTCTCGTGGATTATTTAATCACGGATAGGTTAAAAGAGGAATTGAGAAGACCACCAAAAACAATCCTTGAGGGAGATAATTTCAACGTAACGAGAGACTTAATATCCTACATAAAGAAAAAGAAATTCGATTATGTTGTCTGCGTTGGAGATGAAGTATCTCACGATTTATTGGAGCATGACTTTAAACCGAGAAATATAATAGTCGATGGTAAGGTTGAAAGAAAACCAACAGATTATCTTGACAAAATCGTTGAATCTTATTCTAACAAGTTTTATGTAAAAAATCCACCTGGTGGAATTTCTAAAGAGTCATGGAGAGTCATAGGCGAAGCTTTAAAGAAAGAAAGTGCTGTAATAGTCGATGGAGAAGAGGACCTACTAGCAATCCCAACGATTTTACTCGCGAAGAACAACTCTGTCGTAATCTACGGGCAACCAGGTCGTGGAAAAGTTATAGTTAGAATAGAGGAATGTAAAAAACAGAAGTGGAGAAAAAAATTAGGAGAATTCAAGACTATTCGCCGATGATAGTAATAAAGACTCTTCTGTGGTTTCTTGGACCGTCTAGTTCTAGAACAAGAATACTTTGCCATGTCCCTCTCATCATTTCTCCATCCTTTATCGGGATTATTCTGGATTGACCGATGAATCCACTCGCAAGATGAGAATCCGCATTATCATCTATCCTATCGTGTTCATAACCAGCCCCTTTCGGGAATTGTTTCTGAATCATTTTTTCAATATCTCTGATTAAACCAGATTCAGCCTCTTGTAGTATTAAGCCAGCAGTCGCATGCGTGAGAAAGATTTGGCAGATACCATCTTTCACACCACTCTTTTCGACTATCTTCTCAACTCTTCCAGTTATATCGATTACTTCTGTTCTTTTAGTCGAACTTATCCCAAATTCCTTCTGATACACTTTCATCTAATCTCACTCAAAGCTCTTTTAATGGCCTTTTTTAAGAAGAGTTGTTGTGTCAAACCGTTAAACCTCTCTCTTTCTTTACCGTCATACTCAAGGATTATCGTAGGTAATATCTTGATGTTGTATTTTTCAGCTTCCTCTGTATTTTCATCCACATTTATATGTTCAAACACTACTCTCGCTTTAAACAGACTTTGTAAATCTTTCAATAAGGAAATTTGAATATTAGATTCTCCAGAATCATGGGACCAAAAGTTTTTGACGATTAATTTTTGCATTGCAATCACATTATACTTTAGACATGATAGCATTTAAAAAATAAACATTCTATTACCCATCCATATTTAAAATTCAGTATTAAACCAACAATTATGTCGCGTTCATCTAAAAGCCGTAGAAGACTAATTGAAGAAATAATAGGTAAAGACGTAATCACCCATATCGTTAAGGGTTACACGATGCCTTATTTTTTAAACAATCGTGTTGAAGAGCTTTATGAAAGAGGACTATCACTAGAAGAAATAAAAACCGAATACATGGTTAAACTCGTCAAAGAACTTAACAGGAGATACATAAAGGTGATTAGATTAAAGGCGGCTGAATATGGCATAACGGACGAAATCGAAAAAACATTCAAAAATCATGTAGAAGGACTGTCACCTGAAGTAGTGGATAAGAAATATATTATCACTGTCGTTAACGAACTTAACAAGGGGTACGTAAGGTCCATCGCAGATAAACCGTTTGATCCCAATAACCTCGATCTAATAGATGAAATAAAATTAGCAATCCAAATAATACCGTTTACAGAAAGAGACATAGAAAGAATAGAGTTAAGAAAAAGACTTCCAGAAACTATTGAGAAGTATCTAGAATTGCTGGAAGATAAATATGAAGAACTAGAGAATAAGGGTGACAGTGAAGAAAGTGTTGAAGAACAGAGTGATTGAAAATAAAATCAATTATTTATACAAATTTCTATTAGAGGAAAAACTTAAATTACGAGGTTTAGAATTTATTCTTATATGATAAAATTCTTTAAAAGAAAGGAAAAACCAAAAGAAGAGATCCCCGAGGAAAAAGAGAAAATAGAATTAAAAACCATCGAAGAAATCGTACCTTCTAGTTTATCGTTTGAATCAGCCCTTGAACCTGCAGGACAATCAACACAACCCGTGTCTGAATCTCCTGAAATACAACCTCCTGAAGAAGCGTTAAACATTCCAATAGAAAAACCACCAGTTCCTGTAGCGAAGCCAGTAAATAGAATACCAACTGGCATCCCTGGTCTTGATGGTCTATTGGAAGGAGGGTTAATTCCAGGTTCGGTCACTTTGGTGTGTGGCGAGGCTGGGAGTGGAAAGACTATTTTTTGCACACAATTCATCTGGAATGCACTTTGTTTGGGAGAGAACGGAGTCTACATCACACTACAGGAATCTCCCGACGATATAAAGAAAGATATCATTTCATTTGGTCGGGACTTTGAGGTCGCCGAAAAACGTGACCAACTCAGAATCATTTATGCTGATCCACAAGATTTGAAAAAACTGGTAAAGTTGATCATAAAGAACGTCAAGGATATTAATGCTAAGAGGCTCGTAATAGATTCTGTTACCCTTATAGGTGAAGAGGTAAAAAACGTCAGGAGAGGTTTAATTTATTTGTGTAGGATTTTGAAATCATTGGGTGTCACAACATTGTTGGTATCAGAAGTCGAGGAAGAAACCAAGAAGTTAGGTAGGTTTGGGGTGGAGGAATTCATTGTGGATGGAGTCTTAGTGTTACAATACATGGAATATGTGGCTGGTGGAGCTACTAGAAACTTGTTGATAAAGAAGATGAGAAGAACAAAACATGGGAGAGATATCTACCCATTAGAGATAACTGACAAGGGTATAGTCGTTAAGAAGACCTAAGTCTGTTTTAACTTGACAAATCGATTTCACACATCGTATGAACAATGTAATCGTAGAATACCAATTTTGTTGGTTCATTTATGTCTAATATCCTGAATTCCAAGCAACCACTCATTTCCTTTTCAGGTCTAACGATTCCAATTTTAAATGTGTTTGCATAATCACAACGGTAATACGTTTCTTGAGGATTATAATATCTTCCGCCATCGTCTAAGATTTTAAATTGGTGTGATCCAGTATAATAATCCTCTTCCTCAGGACCTATGTATTGGGCAGTAAAATTAACGAGTACAGTTTTATAATCTCCCCTCAGGTCAAATTCTTTCATGTCATCGATTTCCCATGTAAAATTACTACATGTTTGAATCTTTGGAATGGTTGTTGTAGGAGATGGAATTGATGTTGTTGTGATTGTACTAGTAGTAGTCGTCTCCCTAGTTTTTGAAATGTATTCAGATGAAAAAAACATCACAAAAATTAAAACGAGTATTGAAACCATGATTAAAATGTCAGTATTTACCGGAATTATTATTTTTTTAACTTTCTTCTTTCTTTTTTTCATAATATAATTACCTCATTTTAAGAACAAAAATCTATCTGATTCTGGGTTATTTTACCCCTTTCCAGAATCTCTTCTTAAAATTTCCCCATGTCTTTCTATAACAAATCCACACTTTTTTGAGACGTTTACCCATAAAGAATTATTTAATTTTGCCTTATTTCAATGTTTTTTTCACTATCCCATACCACAAAAAATTAGATATATCCCCAATCCTCTAATTTTAATTAGTGGGAGAAATGGCAATCCTAAATATAGTTAGTTTCGGACTCAACATAATGATGGTATGGTCGTTCATTTTTATCATATACATATTATGGTTAATCAGGAGAAAAGTTGAAAAAACTAGTATTTTTAATAAAATCTTCACTTGGTTGTTGTTTGGTATAATAAGTATTCTAGCATACGGACTCTTGGCAGCTATAATCTCTTTCCTTGCTTTAGAGTTATCAGACAATGTCATAGTGATGACTCTTTACTTGCCTTGGGTGTTATTCTCTTTTTGTATTTATAAAGTTGGCAAGACACTATGGGACATGACAAAGAAATTAGGTATTGAAATAAAAGAACCAGAGAAAAAAATTTTGGAATCAGAAATAGAAAAAATTAAAGGTACATTGAGATTACTCGAGACAGAATACAAGGAAGGTATCATATCTAAGAAAGCGTATAAGGAGTTGAAGTTTAGGAATGAAGCTAAGCTTGCTGAAATGGATGCCAAGCTTGCTGAATTGATATTAACTCGTGGGGGCAAGAAACCTGAGGAGACGGAATAAGACTTAAATTAAATTCTTCAGTGACATAAATCTATCTGATTCGGGTTGTTTGAAAAGTTTTCAGAAGAATGATATTAAAATTTGTTACCATTAATACTCTCTATAAATAACTCTTCTGTGTCCAACCTCTAGAACGAATATTATCATCTTGTTCTTCTCTATGCTCATTATTACTCGATAATCCCCGACTCTTAATCTAAAAAGATTGAATTCTTTCAATTTTTTAACGAACTTGAATGGGGTTTCTCTTATTTTGTCAACTTTATCTATTATCCTTTCAGCTATAGTTTTATCTAACTTCTTGAGTTGATTAAGAGAAGTTTCAGTCCATTTGACATCATACTTCATTTAATTCCCAATTCTTTTCTGGTTTCTTTCGTAGAATAGAGTCTACCTCTTTTAACGTCTTCCAAGCCCCTTTCAATGTTTTTTATTGTTTGCTTGCTCAATTCACTTTCCTCCTGACTAGTTAGGATGAGCCTTATTATTACTTCATTGTAAGTTTCTCTAGGCAATACTTTCATTCTTTCAAGTTCTTTCTTTGTTTTTTCTTCAAGTTGGATTGTAGTTACCATAGTTGACTATAGCATACTATATTTTAAATAGTTTTCGGTATAAGGAATTTATCTGGTTTCTCTTATTTCAATATTTTATTTCTTTTTCAATAAACCCAAACAAAATCTAGTATTCCTTAAAGGACAAATCTTTTTACAGAAATAATTCTCCTTCATAAATCATTCTTGGAATTTCAGAGAACAAAAATCTATCTGATTCTGGGTTGATTATATTATCTGGTTTTATTTATTTTAATGTTATTGGTTTAGATAATGTCCAATTATATGTAAAAAGTAAAAAGATTTATAATTGATTTTCCCATTTATAGGGATATTCTATTGGTCTATTTTGATCATCCAGAACTATTGGAATTGTAATGAATTTGAGTCTATATGCATGTTCTTTACTGATTGCCATGAAAATAGGAATTTTTTCTGCTACATCATCATCCACTAACTTGTCTAATAAATCTAAAACACTATCTTTAGGTATATCAGAATACGTTACACCATAAATCTCAGCCATTTTAGACCAAAAACCTCTATAAAGACTTATAATATCAAAATAGATACTAGGATAGGTAGAATGTTTTTTATGCTTTTCTTTTAGCACTTCTGTAAGTATTTTTTTGGCTTCGTCTTCACCACATATTTCTAAAAATGACATAATTACCCAATTAAAAGAAAAAGATTTAAATCTAACTTTCTCTTCTTAGAACAAAGATCTATCTGACTCAAATTTTTAGTGTTTTAATCGATTTTACTGTCAAAAAGGTAACTCAATAACATGTTCGATTTATTTATTATGAATCTGTTCTCTTCCTCGTAATCTTCTACCTCTTGTTCAGAAATCGGAATGCCAGAGTTAAGATATAATCTTGTGGCCATTTCTTTCGGGTCATCCGAGATTTCCATCTTACTTAGAATATTGCCTGATTTTTTATCGATAGAATTGACAAAATCCATGGATTTGAATATATTTCTATTGGAAGTATTTGTCTGATTCTCCGTGTAAATTGCACGCAATTGCTCGGCAGTCTGTTCGGGGTTTGGTATTCCACGGTATCTTAGTATAGATTCGATGTTTGAATTCGATATGGGAAAATAAATTGGATAGTCGAACCTATCTCTTACAGCAACATCTAGTTTGTAGGGATTGTTAGTTATCCCCAAAGCAATCGTTGAAGGATATCTCTCATCTAGAATATTCATTATATGACCTGTCGCTGTGTTATAAACGTTATATTCACTTTCATCTCTCCTCTGAGCGAATATGTCGAGTTCGTCTAACACCAGAACTACTTGACCATGTTTAAGGTATCTATCTATCTTATTTATCCACTTCCTTACAACTTTAGGTGAATCTATTCTGAGCGAGTTACATTTAACCTTGACAAGAGAATACTCCGATCCGTTTTTATTCAAGTTAGAGGCGAGGGCTTGGGGATATAGAGTCTTTCCTGTACCTGGAAACCCGAATAACAAAAGCCTGTATTCGGTCTTAAGTTTTTCCGCCATTTTACCAAAAGTCATCCCAAATTCCATTTGTCTTTCGTAACCGCTAAAGAAGGTTGGTTGTATATCTTGACTTTTCAAAAAAATGACAGGTTGCATCCACTTATTTAGAAGCCCATACTTTTTAAATCTTATTGAAAATAGGAATAAAAGATTGTGTGTGGGTTTCTGTTCTTAGAACAAAAATCTATCTGATTCTTTTTTTGGGTTGGTTTGAAGGGGTTTCTAGATAAAAAGTTTCGAGCCCTATCGATATATCATTTTCCTAAGCACTAATAAAACTATTGATACTACCAATCCAAAATTGACTAAAGGTGAAATTAAAAAACCGAATCCGAGAGATAGATTGGTTATTAAACTTTCAATAAAAAAATACCCAAAGTAAATTACTGATAGAATTTCGGCCATACTTTTCTTCATGAATAAAAGGTAAACAATTACTATTGCGCCAATATCCCCTATTAATAAGTAAATTATTGCATTCAATCTAACCAATTTTCCTCCAAAGAAATAACTCTCTGGATTAAAAAGTGAAACAAAAACTGAACCATAGACATTATAAATAAGGAGAATTATTAGTGTGTATCTTAAAAAACTCTCAAGAATTTTTTTCTTCACAATTAATCTTTCTCATTCCAAAACAAAAATCTATCTGATTCTGGGTTGATTTATGGTACTACATTAAATTCCATCAAACTTTTTATGTCACTCAACTTCGGTCTTTTATTTACATTGCCGAGCAAACAGTTGTCCGGGTCCAAAAACTGGAGCTGGAGCTTCTCGGCCTTCTCATGCAATTCTTTTTTCACTTCTTCTTTTGTTACAAAATTCAATCTCTCAGCACATGGTGGACAATATAGTAGTCTTTTCGGATTTAAGGATCCAAATCTTTTTGAGACTACTCCGTCATATTCTACAAAAACCAACCCGCAGGTAGGATTAATACAATATGGTATATCGCCTCGCCCAGCCTCAATATATGTATTGACAGCCGTAGTATATTGTTGCTTTGTCAACCATTTAATGCACAGGGTATTGCTTACCATCTCGAAGCACAAATAAAATAACAACAATAACACTTTTAAACCCCATCAAATAGAACAAAAATCTATCTGATTTCTTATATTATAGTACTATAGTATACTCTTTTATTCCACCAAAACAAAATATTAAACATGAAAGTAAAAGAACTGTTCTTAACAATTTCAATCTTTCTTTTAATATCTACGATTACAGTAGTTCCCATCCAAGCACTAACCTTTATATCTTCAAGCACCTGCTCAAGCTGTACAAGGTACGGTTTGCTAATAGTAGTTGTAAGAGATTCAGGCGGCAACCCGGTATCTGGTGCGACAGTCACGGTAAAAGATCCTGATGATAATTATGTAAAAAGTGGTACTACAGGAAGATATGGTAGGTATGTCACTGTTTTGCCAAGGGGAGACTATTATGTGGTTGCGGGGAAAGATGGATTGATAGCTGAATCTGATGTTTTTAGTTTAAGATACTTTAAGAGAGTTGTTTTAACGTTTGAATCTAGTTGTACACCAGAGCCAGAAATCTGTGATGGTTTAGATAACGATTGCGATGGTCAAGTAGATGAAGACTTTCCAAGTCTAGGTCAATCATGTGAAGTAGGTATAGGAGAATGCAAAGCAACTGGGACTTACGTATGTACAGTAGATGGTACAGGAACAGAATGTAATGCTATTCTAGGACAACCAACACCTGAAGTTTGCGACGGCTTAGACAACGACTGTGATGGAGAAATTGATGAAGATCGTCCAAGTTGTTATGATGTGACTATTCATGTCGAAGAAAATAGTGGTGATTCTTTAAGTGGCGCAAAAGTCACTATATACGACGGAACTGGAACAACTCCAGTGACCGATACTAAAACGACAGATGGCAACGGAGACGCACAATTTTGTCTATCCAACGGCGAGTATATGATACAAGTAGTTTTGATAGATGAGGTATGGGGAAAAGTCATTGTTTCAGGTGCTCCTGTAGAAGTTACAATAACATTATGAAAGTTTTCAAAGAGTTAATCATTATAATCTAAAAATACAAATATTATTCATGGCAAAAAAATCTAAAAAATCTGAATCAATTAAAATAGGCGGCATAGAGATAAAGGATCACAGGAATGTGAGTTTTACAACAGCTTTTCTAGTAGGTCTGATTTGTTTTACAGTTGGTGCATTGGCATATCACTATATATTCATGATACTTCCCCAAAAACCAGGATGTGTTCAGATTGCAGTAAGAACCCCACAAGGTGCTCCTGTTGTGGGTTCAAAAATTGACATATTTATAGTAACGGTTATTGGTGAAGAGATAGTTGCAAGTGGTAAGACAGGACGGGGTGGCAAAATAACTTTCTGTGAAGCTGCTTTTGAGCCCAGTACAGAATACAAAGTAATAGTATATGACAGTGTAGGAGAACAACTTTGGTCAGGATCATTTACAACAAATGAAAGAAGGACTGCGGACTTTCCTGTAATAGTGAGACAAGAAGCAGAATAATATTTTAAAATACCATTAATGCTCAGATTTGAATAGAATTTTGAATAAAATTTAAAAATGTTTCTATCACTTGGCAAACTAAAAGTTTCACTGTTTCAGGTGCTCCTACAATAGTTAAAGTAATAATCTAAAAAGTTCAAAACTTAACGGCAATTTTTTATTTTTTTAGTTTTTATTCTAAATGAATTCTAAAATTTAATTGACAAAATACCATTATAATATTAATGAAGGATAAGTTTCCTTATTTCATATCATCTCTTTTATTGATTTTTTTACTATTAGGACTAGCTACTAGTCTTCCCCCAGCTTTTACAACTCCCCGAACTTGTGCAGACACATGGGGTACTTCATGTGATGGGGGTGGTTTAGGTACTACTGATGACGCATTTTTTAATCTGACTGGGGGAGATTGCCCAGGAGCAGAAAATAACGCTCCAGCCCAACAACACAATGTTAAAGACGTATCAGTAAATGCATCAGCAGTTTTATTTGGAGACTCTTTAGAAGCTTCTTGTTCCTTTATGGCTGGAAATTGGGGCGGTGATCAAGACCAACTTTATATGTGGTATTATAATGGGACTGATTGGATGACATTAGGAAGTTGGGTCACTTCTGAACCTATGGATACTACTTCTGAATATAATCGTTCAGTAGTTTTTCAAGTTAGTAGTATCGAAGGAGAACATATAATAAGGTGTGCTTTTTGTAACAAGAATACAGTAAGCGATTACTGTGCAGACCAGAAAGGCGAAACTTGTTTTGCTACATACGACAACGACGATGTCAACTTCACTGTAACTATTCCTTTAACATATGACTCTTGGAACTTAAACGTTTCTGACTATTCCAACCTAAAAAAATCCGATTCAGTCAAAGCATTCGCCCACTGGAACAAGAACTTATCTTCAGCAGAAATTACACACAACGGAACAGGCTCTTTCCAAAATTACACTATTTCTGATTTCACAGGAAACTGGACTAACTATACCCTGGACTTATCTAATACAGCAGAATTTTCAGAACCTGGACTTATTAAAGTCTCTCACATCTGGGCAGAAGATAATTACGGTCTTGAAAATACAACTTCCCCAAGCCATTACTTCTATCTCTGGCGTGAGTCGAAACTATATGAAATTGATATAAATGACACTGTCGTCTACAACGAAACTACAGTTAGAATCAGATGTAGAGTAAGAGATTATCACACTAATCAAGACATAGAAAATTACAATGTTTCTTTATACAAGAACGATACTTACGTAGGAAAAGCTGCTACTAATGTCTTCGGCTGGGCATATTTCTATAAAACAGTTAAAGCAACTGAATTTCCACAGGATTTCGAATACAAATGTAACATAACAGATGATCTAAATAAATACTACAACGCTTCCTCAGAAAACTCAAAGATTGAAACTGTGACAGTCGTTGACCTCGGTATTAAAGCATCTGCAGATCCATCAATTGTCGACATGGGAAATTCCGTTGAAATCATCGCAAACATCACTGGCAATGCTTCTTCTATACAAAGTGTCCAAGCCAACATTTCCTACACAGACGTTTCAGGAGATCAATACGTCCAAGTGTATGAAATACAAAGCCTGAGTTTAGATCAGAGTTATTCTTCAACAAAGCATAAGTACCATTTAAACTACGATCCACCAAGACCTTCAAATTATTTCGTCAACATAACAGTCCAAGTAGGAAAAGAGAAATGGGATACGACTAGCTTCACAGTCTGGGGAGATTCACGAGTCAGCCAGATACAATTAAGTGACAGTATCATCTATAACGCAACTACCGTTCAAATCGATTGTACTGTCAGGGATGTTGATACTGATGATCCAATCCTTGGTTATGATACCTTTTTCTACAGGGATGATAATTATATCGGTAATTCAACAACAGATAGCAACGGCATCGCATCCTTAGAATATTACGTCACGACAGATAGTATTCCAAAAAATCTAAATATGAAATGTAACATAACCGATAATTCTACCTTATACTACAACGCTTCCTCAGAAAACTCAAAGAACACAACTCTACAAGTCTATGAACTAGGAATTAACGCATTTTCTATCCCTCCCAGTGTCAATTATGGAGATACAGTTTGGATAATCGCCAACATTACTGGCAACGCCTCGAAAATAACGAGTGTGTTACTCAATGTCACCTTTATGAACATATCAAATGGAAAAATAGTTCAGACTTACGAAAATGGACCTATGTCTTATATAAAGAGTTATTCTCCAACAAAGCATGAATACCGTAAGATAGGTACACCATCTACCTCAGGGGATTATGACGTCAACATAACAGTCTACGCACAGAGAGTAAAATCTAACACAACAAGCTTCAACGTTAGCTTCGGTATACCAACCATAACTTTTGTATATCCAAATTACAGGGTAATGGTCAACCAAACTTTCAACTTAACCACAAACATATCTTCCTCTTCTGGCGACATCTGGTACACTAACCTAGCTATAGATATAACCAACGAAAATGTCATGAATGTAACTCCTGATCAATCTTTCTCTCTTTCAACCCTTTACAACGTATCCAACGGCTCAACCATAGTAGCCAAATGGACTTTAAAATCCAAGGAAGAAGGATTGTCTGGTGTAACTTTAAACGCAACTCCACAGAACGGATCTTCCGATTCTGATTTTACTTCTCACTCAATAATACATCCAATTCTAGAAACAACCTCACCAATCAACGTCAGTGACAACGAAAATATAACAGTCAAGATTGTAGGAAACCTTACAGGAATATCAACAATCAATTTCTCTGTTTTCATCCCTTACATCAATGAAATAATCAACGACTCTGCAGTTTATGTAGGAAATCAAACAGAAGCTTTCTGTACAGGCGAACCATTATCTTCAGGTAGGTACACCCTAGGAAAGGATAGCGGAGGAAATGCAACTTGTACAGGAGAAGATTGTAATAATACTATAGATAACATCACAAGTTCCTTTATGAATGTTGGAAAAGATAGCGGCAATTACGAGTTAATCATTAAACTAGAATCTGAAGAGACGATAGAAAGGATAGTTTTGTTATGGATGAATATTAGTGGAGGTACTTCAATCATCTACTACAACAGTTCTGGAAATTGGGTGACTAATCCTACTATTTCAAACCTATCTCCACCAACCACCAAAGACTCTACCACTCTAACAGGTTTCACGCCATTCAAGACTAACGCATTCAAGATGAACAACACAGAAAACTTCGTAAAACTCTATGAGTTT
>JGI24422J19971_10000275_pt1 | contig 27550 bp, 25 predicted proteins | sample DeeMarSWOR152_54_FD_19971 | JGI IMG/M metagenome (IMG submission 19971) | reverse complement strand
TAATGCTTTCGCGCTTGCCATGTGGTGGGCGACTGGGCAGACTCCGCAGATCCGGGTTGTTATTATGGGCAGGTCTTCGGCTCTTCTTCCTTCGCAGAACTTCTCGAATCCTCTGAGTTCGGGAACTTGGAAGTAGGCGTTTTCCACGTTTCCTTCGTCGTTTAGGAAAATGCTTATTTTCCCGTGGCCTTCAAGTCTTGTTATTGGATCGATTACTATCTCTTTCATTTCTTGATAACCTTCCTTCGTAGAATTGAGTTAGGCAAAGAGTATTTGTAGAAGGTTCCAATAGGGTCTACTACCTGCTTGATCACTTCTGGGCTAGTTGCTATTGATGCCAGTGCACTGACTGCTGCAGCGCCTTGATCAGTCACTCTGGGGCCTGGGCCATTACAGCCTGTGCATGGTATGTTCACATTGGGGCATTGGGCGCCGCATCCGGCTCGGGTGGCGGGACCCATGCATATTACTCCTTGATCCCAGAAGCAAGTTTCGAAGTCATCATCTATTTCGTAGATTCTCTTTATCTCTGAAAGCTTTCTGTCTTTCTTCTCCCTTGGGCACTCGTCACAGATGGACTTGGTGGGCATTAGCATGGTTCCTTTTGGGGGCAGTTCGTTCTTGAATATTGCCTCTAGAGCTTGGACTATCAGAGGGATTGGTGGGGGGCAACCCGAAATGTAGTAATCGACGTCAACGGTTTGACCGAGAGTCTTCACAGTGTCATAGAACAGCGGGAGTTTCAGTTCTCCTTCCTTCACGCTGAAGGACGTCTTCGGGGTCGTTGATTCAGGGTTTATTGTTGAAGGGGTTTCGAGGTATGCTCGTTCAAAGATTGTATCTCTGTCCCACAGGTTTGCGAGTCCTTTTACACAGCCATCGCAGGCGCATGAGCCAAAGGCAACTAACACTTTTGCCTTTTCTCTCAATAACTTAGCCATATGCTCGTTTTCTTCTGTTCTTATGGCTCCGTTGAAGAAGCATACGTCTATGCTTTTGTCAGGCATTGCCTCGACGTCCTTGTACTTGATGTCCATGGCGACCGGCCAGAATACGATGTCAGCTTTGGCAACGACGTCCAGAATCTTTTCGTTTATGTCCAGAACGGCGACCTCGCATCCGCCGCAGCTGGCAGCCCAATAGAAAGCGAATTTTAGCTTCTTCCTTTCCATACTTTCACCAATTTGTAGGTCTCTAGTTTGAGAGCATAACAACTGTTACATGTCAAATATATAGTTTAACGGAAGCTGGATGCCCGTGAGTTACGGTTCAGTCATACTAGCATGCATGCGATTTAGCGATGCATTCACGAAGCCCGCGAAACGACAACGCCCTCCACACCGCGCAAAGCTAGCACTGGCTATTCTTCTTCACTTTTCTTGAAGCTTATTGACCACCGTTTCGAGCATATCTTAGTTTTTTTCTCAAGAGTGTTGTTTATAGCTATCAGAGCAATGCCCGCCCCATTATCAGCTATTCTGTTGATATCCCACAATATTCCTCTCAGGTGTGGTAGTTCAGGGAGTTCGGTCATTAATCTATCCCTTTCCACTTCGATAAAGGTCAGCATGTCCAAGAGGCTGTTCGCTATTTTGATATCGCCAATGAAGAATGCGTCTACAGCTTTGAGAACTAGATCGTGGGCTAGGTCGTTCAGGTTACTTAGTTTTTCGACTACCCATCTCGGCAGCCGGTCTTTGTATTTCTTCAGCAATGGAACAACTCTGCGGGCGATTTCTTCGGCGTAGTCAGCTACTTGCTCTAAATACCTCAGCATTAGTCCGTAGTACAATATGTGCAAAGGATCTTTCAGTCCTATTTCATCAGCTACTTCCCTTTTTCTTTGCGCGGAGATTAGCAATCTCATCGCTAGCAGGCACATCATGTCTGCTTCGTCTTCTCTGTTTATGGCATCGTTTGCGAGTGATTCGTCAAAGTCCACTAGAGCTTGCAGTGCTTCCTTCACGATGGTCAATGAGATTATCGAAAGTCTTCGAAGAAGCATGTCCAAGTGAAACTTTCGGGGGTCTACAGAACATTGGAGAGTAATACGATCAGGTGTTTCCTCAACGATTCCAAGGCCGATTAGTTTGCGTATGACCCCTCTGATCTCTTCGACATGCTCTGAACTCATTCTTTCAGAGGATATTATGGAAAACACTTCGCGGCCCAGAATGTAATTGCCGACCACTATACGTTCCATCATCTTGGGGTCTATGCATAGATCCGCGTTGCAGATATATTCTTCAACTTCCTCTTTTGCCTTGACAAGCTCGCTTGGAAACAATTTGAGCGAGCCATCTCCCTCCGGCGTCAAGAAGACGGTGTCGCCGCGTTTCAGCCCGTTTTCTTTGACCCACTCACTTGGCAGCGAGACTGATAGTGTTGAATAGCCGACTTTCTGTAGTTTTCTGGTTTCCATGAGCCAACCTCGGTAAATACAGTATTTATCTTCACCTATAATATAAGCATTATGTATTTATCCTCGCCGACTCCTATGTATCTCCCAGAACAACAGGAGGAAAGTATATGGCAAAATGGAAAGCCGTCAAGGTCAAACAAGAACTCGTGGACCAAGTCAGAAAACAGATAGAAAAGACAGAACACAGAGGTCTCTCCGAATTCGTCTCAGAAGCAATCCAACTCAGACTACAAACCATGGCTAAACAAAGAGTAACAGAATATCTAGAGCGGGACAGGGCTGCCAGAACTCCTCAGATGCAAGCTCAATTGCTCTACTCACCAAGACACACTTGGGCCAAGATGTCTCCAGAAGGTACGGTTGAGGTTGGGATAACCGACTATTTCCGAGGCCAGCTCAAAGAAATAGTCAACATCAGAACAGAAGTGGTTGGCGAAACAATCTCCAAAGACGAACCCTTCGGTGTCGCAGAATCTTGGTGGTTCACTTATGATCTGCACGCCCCTCTGGGGGGACTGATAGTTTCAATAAACGAAAAAGTGGTTAATGACCCATTCATACTGAATGCAGACACTTCAACGTGGATATTGAAAATCCAACCGGAATCTCGTGGAATGTCCTCATGGATGGCCGGTTTGCTAGACTCACAGCAGTACAAAGAGCTTGTTGCGAAGCCCCGCCGCACTGCGGCCCAACCTAGCAGGCTCTGAGACCACGATACTAACATTTGCTTGGAGCAGAAAATCCATGGCAAAATGGAAAACTGTACGCGTCAGGGAGGAACTAGTGAACGCCGCAAAGAGCACTCTTGAAACGGGGCAATATCAAAGCCTTTCTCAGTTCGTTTCCGAGGCCGTGCAACAACGCCTAAATGAGCTGAGCCCAGGCCACGATTTTCTTGCCGAGAAAACGGTCGAGGTTCCTGTATTTCAAGAGCGACTGCTTTGCAGCGCCAATCACATTTGGGCGCTTGTGACTCCCGAGGGCAACATCCGAGTCGGCTTATCTGACTTCGCCCAAAAACGCCTCAAAGGAATACTCGGCATTCGAACTGAACCAGTTGGCCATGCGGTCAGCAGAGAGAAACCATTCGGAGTCGTGGAAACCTGGATGTTCAAGTTCGACCTTTATGCCCCAGTCAGCGGGAAGATCGTAAAAGCCAATGAAACCCTCAAAGAAAACCCAGCAACAATCAGCGAAGACCCGTATGAAGCAGGCTGGATCGCAGAAATAAAGCCTGACAACCCAATAACTCTAGAAGAAGAGCTCAGGGATCTAATGAACCCTAAAGAATACAAGATCTGGGCCATCAAACAACGTCACTTTGCAGAACCAAGAACTTGATGCTACCCCCCCTTTTTTTGGGTGACTTCGGTCCTCCACTGAGGAGGTATGTAAGAGGTTGCCTTTAACCTCTCAAGCAATGAAGCCCAAACGCAAGCTGCCGCCATGTCGCGCCGCATGCCCCGCGAGTGTGAACGTTCAAGGATACATTGCGCTGATTCAGCAAGGCAGATTTCGAGAATCCGTGGAGCTGATAAGGAAGAATATGCCGTTCCCTGCGATCTGTGGCAGGATTTGCTTCAGTCCATGCCAAGACGCGTGCATAAGGAAAGATATCGACAAGCCTGTAGGCATACGCTATCTGAAGAGACTTGCCGCAGACGTTGAACGTGAGCAGGGCAGAATAGAACCCGAACCAGCGCCTAAGAGGCATGAGGAAAAAGCGGCGATAATCGGGGCGGGCCCAGCAGGGTTGAGCGCGGCATACGAACTGGCAAAGCTGGGTTACCCAGTCACGGTTTTCGAACGCATGCCTGAACCCGGCGGTATGATGAAATATGGGATTCCCGACTACCGTCTGCAAAAATATGTAGTTTCGAATGAGATAGCGTATATCAAAGACTTGGGCGTTGAGATCAAGACAGGAGTAGAATTCGGAAAAGACTTTGACCTAGAAACACTGGAAGGAAAAGGGTACAAAGCTGTTTTCATAGCAATCGGAGCTCAACTGAGCCAAGAGCTTAAAACACCTGGAGAAGATTCGAAGGGAGTCTACCACGCTGTAGAATTTCTCAGAGATTTCTCCCTTGGAAAAACTGTTGTTGTAGGTGAAAGAGTTGCAGTTGTTGGAGGCGGCAATAGCGCTATTGACGCTGCTCGCACTTCGCTTCGGCTTGGAGCAAGAGAGGTCACAATCGTCTACAGGCGTTCACGAAAGGAGATGCCTGCACTTCCATACGAAGCAGAAGCAGCCGAAAGGGAAGGCGTAAAATTTCAATTTCTCGTCGCGCCGACAAGGATCATTGGTGAAAATGGCAGGGTCAAGGGTATAGAATGCTTGAGGATGGCTCTAGGAGAGCCCGACAAAAGCGGCAGAAGACGCCCTATTCCTATCGAAGGATCTGAGCACGTGTACACTGTGAATACCGTTATCTGTGCGATTGGGCAGCGGCCTGAAATTTCATGCATTCCTCCTACTCTCAGGGATGAGAGGAGCCCCGGGATTTCTACTGATCCGTTGACTCTCGAAACTTGCATCGAAGGTGTTTTCGCGGGTGGTGACATAGCTACGGGGCCGGCGAGCGTTATTGAAGCTGTGGCCGCTGGTAGGCGAGCCGCAGAATCCATTGATCGCTACTTGAACGGCAAAGATTTGCGAGAAGGAAGGCAAGAAGAAGTTGAAGAGACTACTTGGTACGAGGAAGGAAACAGGATAACAAGAAAGCCTGAACGATACACCGTGGCAGATGTAGACGTGGGGAGATCCGAGGTAAGTTTCTTTGAAGCAGATGAGCTTCTGGCTAAAGCCAAAGAAGCCGCAGTGTTGGAAGCTCACAGATGCCTCGAATGCGGTCCTTGCTCAGAATGTCTTGGAGGCGAGGGTTTGTGCGAGGCTGACAAGGCAGTTGTCGACGAAGCCTTATGCACGGGCTGCAATGTCTGCGCAACGGTCTGCCCATTCAACGCGATAGCTAAGAATGAGATGGAAGTTGCACAAGTCGATGAAGACTTGTGTAAAGGTTGCGGCGTCTGTAGCGCAAGTTGTCCGGAGCAGGCGATTTCAATGCAGCAGATGACCAATTCCCAAATCTTAGCCCAGATCGCCTCCGCGATGGAGGAAGACAAGGCTTGACTTTCAGACCCAAGATAATCGGTTTCGTCTGTAGATGGAGCTTGCCAAGGGAGTTTGAGGCGGAGAGCTCCCTCGGTATAATTGGTCGTCCAAAGGTACACATGGTACAAACGATGTGTGCGGGAAGAGTTGATCCGGTCACAGTGCTAGAAACATTTGTGAGAGGAGCTGACGGCGTCGTTGTAGTCGGCTGCCCTTCACCCGATTGCCACTATATAGAAGGCAACTTTCAGGCGGAACGGAAAATCAAGATGTCCAAAATGCTTCTCTCGCTAACAGGTGTCGAATCGGAACGCCTTGGATTAGATTGGGCCTACGCCTCTGAGGTAGATCGATTCGCGAAGATTGTTGACGATTTCCGGAACGGAATCATGAAGCTTGGACCAACACCATTGGCTGGAAAAAACATGGACAAAAATTTTCTGTTGAATGTTTCAGCAGCAAGAAACGCCGCGGCGGACTTCCGCCTCAGACTCTTGGCGGGAAGAGAAGATGAGTTAACTAGACACATGGACGTCTATGGCGACAGAATCTCGCAACAAGAATTTGACCTCTTGCTCGAGGAAATCGTCCAAGCGGAGTATGTCAGACACAAAATCCATCTTCTAGCAAGCCAGAGGCCGCTGTCAATCAAAGAACTCGCAGTAGAAACAGGCTTGCAACCTACATCAGTTCTCCGTCACATCGTGGAAATGCGAAGGAAGAGGACTATAGCACTAGATCACATCGAGACAACGACTCCCATCTACAAAGCATTGGAGGTTCAACAGAAATGACAGAGAAAATAGTCGGCGCTGCTTTGGTAGTAGGAGGAGGAGTCGGTGGCATCCAAGCCGCTTTGGACCTTGCAGATTCAGGGTTCAAAGTTTATCTAATCGACCGCTCCTCAAGCATAGGCGGCGTGATGGCGCAACTTGACAAGACTTTTCCAACAAATGACTGCTCAATGTGCATTCTCGCCCCAAAACTCGTAGCGACCGGAAGACACCCGAACATAAACTTGATAATGAATGGAGAGATCACAGGCTTAGGTGGCGAAGCCGGGAACTTCGAAGTAAGAATTCGCAGAAGAAGTCGTTACATAAATGCGGAGAAATGCAACGGATGTGGCCTCTGTGCCCAGAAATGTCCAATTGAAGCAGTAGACGCATTCAACAAAGGGCTGAGCAACAGAAGCGCAATCTACGTAGAATATCCACAAGCGGTTCCGCTGAAATTCGTAATCGATCGTGAGAAATGCATAGGATGCGGGACATGTCAAGAAGTATGCAAGGCAAAGGCTATTGAATACGACCAGCAAGACAGCGATGCAACACTGAAAGTAGGTTCGATTATTCTAGCACCTGGGTTCGAACCCTTCGACGCCAGGTTAAAGAGCGAGTACGGCTACGGTAGATTCCCAAACGTTGTCACAAGCACGGAATTCGAACGTATCCTGAGCGCCACGGGACCCTATGGCGGGCTAGTCCTAAGACCCTCCGATGGCGAAATACCGACAAGAATCGCTTTTGTGCAATGCGTCGGTTCACGAGACTCTCAAGTCGGCAACAACTACTGTTCAGCCGCATGCTGCATGTATGGGATCAAGGAAGCCATAATAGCCAAAGAACACGTTCCAATCAAACTGAACTGCTCGATATTCTACATGGACATGAGAGCCTACGGAAAGGAGTTCGATGCTTACTACAAACGCGCCAAGGAAGAGTACAACATTAGGTTTGTGAGGTCAAGAGTGGCGAGTGTCGCTGAGGATCCATCAACGAACAACCTTTTTCTCCAATATGTGGAGGACGAAGACCCTAAGACCGAAGAATTTGACTTGGTAGTGCTTTCCGTCGGGATGCAGCCACCCAGAAACGCTGAGCAACTGGGAAAGACTCTAGGAATAAGGCTAAACCGATACAGGTTCTGCCAAACAGACGTCTTCTCGCCCACAGAGACTTCAAGACCAGGCGTATTCGTATGCGGAGCCTTCGCCGCACCGAAAGATATCCCTGAAAGCGTTGCGCAAGCCAGCGGGGCAGCGGCCAAAGCAATGAGCTTAATGGCTTCTGAGCGAGGAAAGGAGATAAGTGAAAAAGAATACCCGCCGGAAAGGGATGTCTCCAAAGAAGAACCACGAATAGGCGTTTTCATATGTCACTGCGGAATAAACATCGGCGGAGTCGTTAACGTTCCGGAGGTTGTCACCTATGCAGAGAAACTGCCTAACGTTGTCTACGCAGAAGCAAATCTCTACACGTGTTCACAGGATACCCAGAGCATAATAAAAGAAAAAATCGAAGAGCAGAGGCTTAATCGCGTAATAGTAGCATCATGCACACCAAGAACCCATGAGCCATTATTTAGAGAAACCGTGCGAGAGGCCGGCTTGAATCCATACTTGTTCGAGATGGTAAACATACGGGATCAGTGCAGCTGGGTGCACATGCACAAGCCAGAAGAAGCGACAGAAAAGGCTAAGGAACTTGTTCGATCCGTCGTTGCGAAGACTAGACTTCTAACGCCTCTGAAAAGGCCGGTAATATCGGTGACGCCCATTGGCTTAGTTATAGGAGGAGGAGTCTCTGGAATGACCGCATCCCTAGAACTAGCAAAGCAAGGCTTCGACGTTCACCTAGTTGAACGAGAACGGGAGCTGGGCGGCCACCTGCGAGAGATCCACTATCTACTCGAAGGCACCAACCCAAAGGAACAACTCAAAAGACTGACATCAGAAGTCATCGAAAACAACAAGATTAGGGTCTACCTAGGCGCAGAAGTCACCGAAGTCAGCGGCTTCGTCGGCAATTTCAAGTCAAAAATAGCTCACAACGGCAAAGAAACGGAAGTTGAGAACGGAATAGTAATAGTAGCCACAGGAGCGACCGAGTATAGACCTGTAGAGTACAATTACGGCAAAGCCCCCGGCATCTTGACTCAACACGAGTTAGAGACGCAGCTGGCGAAGGGCGAGTTCAAAGCCGAAAACGTTGTCATGATTCAATGCGTAGGCGCCAGAACAGAGGATCGGCCAAACTGCGCGAGAATATGCTGCGGACAAGCGATAAAGAACGCTTTGAAGATCAAGGAGACAAGTCCCAGAACAGAAGTCTACATACTGTACAAAGACGTTAGAAGCTACGGTTTTAAAGAGGACTTCTACCGAAAGGCAGCAGCAAAAGGCGTCCTATTCGTAAACTACGCTGACGAGCGAAAGCCCAGAGTCGAAAGCGAAAGAGGCAAACTAAAAGTCACGTTCTGGGAACCCACGATAAAAGAGGAAATCGAGGTGAACCCAGATATTATCGCCTTGAGCGCAGCCACGGTACCAAACTCTGACAACAAACGCGTCGCGGAAATGCTTAAAGTCCCACTGACGAGAGACGGTTTCTTCCTTGAGGCCCATATGAAACTCAGACCTGTAGACTTCCAGACTGACGGAGTTTTCCTGTGTGGAATGGCTCACTCGCCCAAGTTTGTTGATGAATGCATATCCCAAGCATGTGCCGCGGCAGCTAGGGCGGCGACGATCCTTTCAAAGAAAACCCTCGAAATGGAAGGAATTGTAGCAAGCGTGAACGAGGATCTGTGCAGCGGCTGCAGAATCTGCGAGCACCTTTGCCCCTACAACGCAGTTGAGATGAAGGAAAAAGACGGCGCAACCACAGCCCACGTCATCGAAGCCCTGTGCAAGGGCTGCGGAGTGTGCGGGACAGCTTGCCCAACAAAAGCCATCGCTTTAGGGCACTTCACAACTAAGGAAATAATGGCTCAAGTAAAAGCGGCTCTTGTTGAGGAGGTCCAAGCATGACAGTAAAGAATGGGTTTGAGCCAAGAATTATTGGTTTCTTGTGTAATTGGTGCGCCTACGCGGGAGCTGATCTGGCGGGCGTAAGCAGGATTCAGTATCCACCCAACATCCGGATAGTTCGGGTCATGTGCAGTGGTAGAGTCGATCCGGCATTCATCCTAGAGGCCTTTAGAAACGGTGCTGACGGAGTGCTTGTTGCAGGATGCCATCTACCTTCAGACTGCCACTACATAAGTGGAAACTTCAAGGCGCTCAGAAGGATCACGCTCCTAAGAAAATTATTGCAGGGTTTTGGGCTCGAGCCAGAGCGTCTGAGGCTGGAGTGGATCTCCGCAAGTGAAGGAGACAGGTTTGCAGCCNTAGTGGAGGACATGGTCGAACAAATCAAAACACTTGGACCTAACCAATTGAAGACGGAGGTGAAGCATCAATGAGCAGCGCATCTGCAACTAGGCAGAAGCCTGCAGAAGCCCAGCATTTCGACAGCGATTTCAAGTATGAAATAAGCAAGACCCCAGGTGGAGAAAAACTCCTAAACTGCTTCCAATGTGGAACATGCACATCAGATTGCCCAATAGCAAGATTCAGTGATACATACCGCCCAAGACAGATAATACGGATGGCACAACTCGGACTTAAGAAGAAGGTGCTATCATTAGACACGCTGTGGCTCTGCGCCTCATGCTTCACCTGCACAGATCGCTGTCCCCAAGGGGTGGAAGTCGCAAGCGTGATACGCGTTCTGAGGAACCTAGCTGCCCAGAAGGGACGTGTACCCCCGGTTTTCCGAGAGTTAGGCTCCAGTATTCTTGAGACTGGTTACGCGTACAGAATTCCAGAGTCAAGAATCAGGAAAAGAGAGACATTGGGGCTACCACCACTTCCCAAGAGCGATCGAGCAAGCCTCAGCAAAACGCTTCGTAACACACCCTTCCTAAAACTCGTCGGAAAAGAGATGGATGAAAATGGCTGAGAAAAACAGATACCTAATCTTCTTGGGATGCGCGATACCCTACCGTGTAGCAGCTTATGAAATCTCCGCAAGAGCTGTACTTCGAAAGCTTGGAGTGGAAATCGTGGAAATGCCCCAATTCAACTGCTGCGGCCTTCCAATGGATCCTGTTGACCATGAAATGATGCTGATTATGGCTTCGAGAAATCTGGGCGTAGCGGAGAGAAACGGTTTGGACATATTGACTCTTTGCCCTGGCTGTTCAGGAACACTTAGAAAGGCCAACAGAATTCTCAGGGAGGATAGAGAACTTCGAGGGAAAATAAACGAATGCTTGGGCGAGGCTGGACTGGAATATCGAGGCAGAATAGAAGCAAAGCATTTGATCCAGGCATTAGTAGAGGACATAGGGCTAGAGAAGATCAAAGACGCAGTCGTTGATCCCCTTACGATGCTTAGAGTGGCTGAACACAATGGCTGCCACGTTCTGAGACCCAAAGAATTCTCGGGATTTGACGATCCAGAAGATCCGAAAAAGCTAAGAAGCCTAGTCGAAGTCACAGGCGCCAAATGCCTCGACTACATCGACGAGACCGAATGTTGTGGAGCTCCCTCCGTAGGTATAAACGATATGGTTCCCTTACAGCTCGCAAGGGACAAGCTGAATCACATCAAAGCCGCAGGAGCCCAGGCTTTGATAACTATCTGCCCCTTCTGCCACATGATGTACGACACCAATCAAATGCGCATCGAAAAACTGTTCACCGAGGAATATCGAATACCGATTCTGCACTACCCTCAGCTATTAGGATTGGCAATGGGACTNGCGCCAGAGNANCTCGGNTTCGACGAACTTAGAGTCAAAGCCTCTGGGATCTTNGATCTAATTCCGGCGGAGAGAAGTACGTAAACAAAGATGCATGTATGCATGAAACACAGTGCATGNATGGTCTTCGATTTCGATGGAAAGCTCCTCAGGACACTTTGAGTTCTCGACCATTAGGGCGAGCAAAGAAATCTTTAAAAAGCCCATCTTTGTTAGTCTAGTATTCTTCAGAGCTTTACAAACGTAAACCCAAACACGCCGACGTGAAAAGATGGGCAACGCAGAAACCATCGAATTCGACGAAATCGACGCAATTATTCAAAGCTTTTCAAGTGAAAAGTCTGCTTTGATCGCAATACTGCAAGAAATCGAGAATCGGTATGGCTATCTTCCTCCATGGGCACTCAGACACGTTTCCGAGAAGCTTGAGGTTCCAATGATCCAGGTATATGGAGTAGCCTCTTTCTATGATGCTTTTCATTTAACTCCAAGAGGCAAGCATCTCATACGTGTCTGTGCAGGGACAGCGTGCTACTTGAAGCACTCAAACCTAGTTCTTGAGGCACTAGAGAAAGAGTTGGGCATAGAAGATGGCGAGACGACAAGCGATTCGGAATTCACTATACAATCGGTTCGCTGTCTTGGCGCTTGCGCACTAGCTCCAGTTATGGTCATTGATGAGAAATACTTCGACAAAATGACACCAGCTAAAGTCAGTCGAGCTTTGAGGCAGGTTCAGGGAAAGCAATGAAAAGAATCCAAACTCACCAAGAGCTTAAAGCCCTTCGAAGTTCGTTGCTGCGTGGCATAGATCAAAATAAGCCCTGTGTAAGAGTGTGTGTTGGGACAGGCTGCCGAGCACGAGGCAGTCTAGATGTTCTTCAGTCTCTTAATGAAGAGGTGGAAAAACAAAGCCTGACCGATAATGTAGAAGTCAAGCAAACCGGCTGCCACGGATTTTGCGAGCGAGGACCTGTTGTAGTCATAGGACCGAAGGAGATTTTCTATCAAGGTGTGAAAGTGCGTGACGTGCCTGAAGTTGTTTCAAAGACCCTTCGCAATTGGGAAGTCGTTGACAGGCTCCTATATGTGGATTCAATAACAGGCCGAAAAGTTCTCTGCGAAACAGAAGTACCTTTCTACAAGATGCAGGAAAGGCGAATACTTGCCAACAATGGGCGAATAGACCCTACTAACATAATGGACTACATCGCCTTCGGAGGCTACGAAGCTCTCGCAAAAGCGACTACTACGATGTCTCAGGAGCGGATCATCGGTACCGTTGAAAAATCCGGGCTACGCGGTCTGGGTGGCGGAGGCTTCCCCACTGGACGAAAATGGAGATCGTGCAAGGAGGCCCCCGGAGACATTAAGTTTGTAATTGGCAACGGCGATGAAGGAGATCCTGGTGCTTTCAGTGACAGAAGCCTCATGGAAGCAAACCCTCACAGTATCTTGGAAGGTATGACGATAGGAGCTTATGCCATAGGAGCAAGTAGAGGCTACCTATATGTTCGCGCTGAATATCCATTAGCGTTGAGACATCTACAGGCTGCGATAAATCAAGCCAAAGAGTGCGGATTCCTGGGAGACAATATACTGGGCTCAGGCTTCAGTCTTGACGTGAATATCATCCGTGGAGGCGGCGCATTCGTGTGCGGCGAGTCTTCGGCGTTAGTGGCATCAATAGAAGGCAAGATGGGCGAACCGAGAGCGAAGTATACTCACACAGTTGAGAGAGGCCTGTGGAACAAACCGACAAATCTAAATAATGTTAAGACTTGGGCTAGCATACCACTAATTATTAACAACGGAGCCGCTTGGTTTTCCCAGATAGGAACCGCAAGCAGTAAAGGAACCGCGATTTTCTCACTTGTTGGAAAAGTCAACAACACTGGACTTATCGAAGTCCCGATGGGAACTCCACTCAAGAAGATCATCTATGATATAGGCGGAGGAATACTGGAGAACAAGCGGTTTAANGCTGTTCAAACTGGAGGGCCTTCTGGAGGTTGCATACCTGAGGAGATGCTTGATCTTCCAGTAGATTTTGAGAGGTTAAGCGAAGCCGGCTCGATGATGGGATCCGGCGGTATGATCGTTATGGACGAGAACACTTGTATGGTTGATTTAGCAAGGTATTTCCTCGATTTCCTGCAGTATGAATCGTGCGGCAAATGTGTTCCTTGCCGTGAAGGAGTCAAAAGAATGTTAGAAATCCTAACGGACATAACTGCAGGGCGAGGAAAAGAAGAGCACTTGACTCTTCTTCAAGAGTTGGCGGAGATGATTAAGGATTTCTCTTTGTGTGGTCTTGGCCAAACATCTCCTAACACAGTGTTGTCAACCCTACGATATTTCGGAGACGAGTACAGAATTCATGTAGAAAATAGAAGGTGTCCTGCAGGTGTTTGCAGAAGCCTGATCGAATACAGAATCATTGAGGATAAATGTACAGGATGTGGAGCTTGCTTCAAGTTGTGTCCTCAGCAAGCAATCCAGGGTGAGCCAAAAAAGCCCCATGTAATAGACTCTGCCAAATGCGTTAGGTGCGGTGTATGCCGAGACTCTTGTCCCTTCGACGCGATAATTGTGGAGTAGGAAGTGGTTAGATGGTTACCCTCTCAATCGATGGTGTGGAGGTTCAAGCAGAAGAGGGCTCTACGATTCTTGAAGCTGCAAGATTCTATGGATTCAACATTCCAACACTCTGCTACCACGAAGACTTGACTCCTTATGGCGCTTGCCGACTATGCATGGTTGAAGTAAATGATGGAAGAAGGACAAGACTTGTAGCTTCTTGCCTATATCCCGTCAAGGATGGGATCAAGGTAAAAACCAATACAGAGAGGATCGCTAAAGGGCGGAAGCTATTACTTGAGCTTATGATCGCTAGGTGCCCTAACTCGAAAACGCTTCAAGATCTGGCTTCCAAGATGGGCCTAGAACAAGTCAGGTTTAAGATGGAAAATCAAGACTGCATTCTCTGCGGATTGTGTGTGCGGATGTGTGCTGAACAAATGGGAGGAGGAGCTATAGGCTTCGTTGGCAGAGGCCAAAAACGAGAGGTTATAACTCCCTTCCGCCAAGCTAGCGACGTCTGCCGCAACTGCGGAGCCTGCATGTACATTTGTCCTATAGTGGAGTTGCAGTGCCGCGGACCGAAGTCTCCGGGGGAACTGTGCAACTCATGTCTGGTCATAACTCCGAAGTGCTTGGAGAAGTATGATCAACTCATGTGTAATTTGGATTCATGTGGAGCATGTGTGAAAAAGGAGGAAGAATAGTGTGACCTACTCGAAGCCGAACGCAAGCGCGGCGACCTTGACAAAAAACAGAACAGAAGCGTGTCCAGTTAGCGGACTTTGCGTCACCTGCGTGGACGGATGCCCAGGACCATGCGAAGTAGCCAAATCTGCCATTAGAGGCAGTGAAGTCATCTACCCTGCACCTTTCGGTATAATCACTACAGGTTCACAGAAAAACTATCCTGTGGATCTATCCCACTTCAACATAATGGGAACAACTGTGGGAGCATTTGGCATCGAGGCTGACAGCGACAAGGCGATATTCCCGAATGTTGACTTGGAGACTAAGATCGGCCAAGGCAAAGGCATACGGCTTAAGGTTCCTTGGTTTGTCTGCGGTCTTGGATCAACGAAAATCGCGAAAGACAACTGGGAAGAACTTGCAACTGGCACAGCAATCTCTGGAACTATGGAGGTCATAGGCGAAAACGTGTGCGGCATGGACGTTGGCTCAAAGATTGGCAATGGAAAAGTGGTTCATTCACCTGAGCTAGAATGGCGAGTGAAAACCTACACCAAATTCCAAGAAGAAGGGTACGGCGCAATCGTTGTTCAATCAAACATAGAAGACACACGACTCGGAGTCCTTGAATACGCCATTTCCGATTTGGAAGTAGAAGCTGTTGAGCTAAAATGGGGTCAAGGCGCCAAAGACATCGGTGGCGAAGTCAAAATCAAAGAACTAGAAAAAGCTCAATTATTGAAAAAGCGAGGATACATCGTAATACCGGATCCCGAAGACCCAAGCATCGTCGAAGCCTTCAAAAGAAGACACTTCACAGAGTTTGAAAGGCACTCTCGCGTAGGAATGGTCACTAGAGAGAATTTCACAGCCAGAGTGAAGGAGCTTAGAAAGCTAGGTGCGAAGTACGTTTTCTTAAAAACAGGCGCATATCGACCTGCGGACCTAGCAAGGGCAGTTAAGTTCTCATCCGAAGCAAGAATCGACCTACTTACGGTGGACGGAGCGGGCGGCGGAACAGGAATGAGTCCATGGCGTATGATGAATGAATGGGGAATACCAAGCATTGAAATCTGGTCACTTACATATCAGTATGTAGACAAGCTGGCAAAAAGAGGAGAGTACGTACCAAGTATAGCGTTCGCCGGAGGCATCACCTTAGAAGACCACATATTCAAAGCACTGGCACTAGGTGCACCCTACGTCAAAGCAATAGGAATGGCTAGATCTCCCTTGACTGCAGCAATGGTAGGTAAAAACGTTGGCAAAAGGATTACAGAGGGCAACCTCCCTGTATACTATGGCAGATACGGAAATACCATAGACGCAGTTTTCATAGAGGCAGGTAGACTACGAAGCAGATTGGGAAGCAGACTCGAAGGTGTACCAACCGGGGCGATAGGCCTCTATACTTACAATCAAAGACTAGTTCAAGGATTGCGACAGTTGATGTGTGGTGCTCGAAAATTTTCTCTGGAAAAGATAACGCGAGAAGACATAGCAGCCTTGACTCCTGAAGCAGCACGAATATCAGGCATACAGCACATCATGGATGCAGACAAGGAAGAAGTTGACAAGATCCTAGGCTAACTCGAATGAAAAGTGACCATGGCCATGTAGCACACAACTCCCGACTCGCTAGCCCCGCGTACATGCAACTCCTGCAGAACCTATTCCTTAAATTTGATGTCTAAACCTTTCGCAACATACTCCCTCTTCTCGTATGTTGCGGGCGAATATCTGCGTCCACCTTTTCTAATAGTAAGAAATGTTCGCCTTTGCTCTTTTGAGAGGTCGATAACGATTTGAGTTGTGTGTTCGATTTTTGCTGTAAACTCTGAAGGATGAGCCTGCTTTATCAAAAGCCAATATGCTAGTGTTTCATAGGCATATAAGGCTGGGCAAACATGACTGAAAAAGCTCTTCACGGCTTCCGGTCCCCAAATCTGTTCCATCATCGATAGACTGTAGAAAATCAATCGTGTGCCAGAGGTTACGAACTCTCTTTCAATCCTACCAAAAAAGTGATGAAATCGTTCCGGATCCTTTGAACTTGGAACCTTTCTTATCCACGCAGGCGCATTGTCATAGAAATCGCCAAATACAAGCTCACCTTGGCCTCCTGCTTCAGAGAAGCAGTCCAAAACCAAGAATCTATCCTCCCACCCCTTGGGCAATTGTTTAATGAGAGGTTGAAGCTGGAACATTATCGCNTGGGGAGGATATATGAAGTCGAGATAGATTGCTGAGTTCTTCTCTTCAATTCCTNGTTTGATGAAGGCGTCCATGAATTCCCGGGCAAATGTTCCAGACTCGGCTTCCCATACAACATTCTCGCCAAGAAACAGACCTCCTTCAAGAATCTCGTCAAGATCTCGAATTCCTGTCGAGTAACGCTTTTCTCGATCCATATGCAATCCTCATCTTCTAATGCGTTAAAAGCGTTTTGTCTGAGTGATGTACATCTATGTACATCGTGGACATAATGTTTCTATATTTGAACATCACCGTATATGATTTTGGGAAGCAAAAATGTTAAGTTTGGTGGAACTCTCAGCAGATGAATTAAGTATGCTCAGGTTGATGGCCGACTTCTTTAACGACGACCCGAGGATAACGGCGGGACTTGATAGCTACACTTCTGCCCACTACGCTCTCGTTTCGACGCATTCAGAGCATTTTCACATCTCTGAGGAAGATGCTCGAAAAATCCACGAAGGTTTGAGAGAGAAGGTTGCTGCCTGCCAGTATCTCCAAATCGAGGTCTCAGATCCTAGCCATCACCTTGAGCTGCTGTCAGAAAACGAGATAAACCTGCTTCGCGTTTTGATCGACTACTTTTCGGAAGAACCTAAGATTGTTGCACGAGGCTCACACTTCTCGGATAGGGAAGAGCTGGCAGATGCATATCATTGGTTTTTTGGACCACCTGACCGAGTCGATGGCAATTTAGTCGCCAGAGAAATCTCAGCAGAGCTGATTCAGAAATTGCAGGATTCGGTTTCCATTCGGATGGAAACCTTGGCTTCGGTGGTTAGGGCGCCGAATCCATACGAAGCAGCGCTAAGACAGCTCGACATTGCAGCGCAGATGCTCAACCTTGATCCTACAGTTCATGAATTGCTTCGGCATCCAATGCGTATATTCGTGGCGAATGTGCCTGTTCTGATGGATGATGGCGGTACACGAGTTTTCACAGGTATGCGGGTTCAATACAATGACGCATTAGGTCCGACCAAAGGAGGTATCCGATACCATCCTGACATAACGGTTGATGAAGTAACTGCGTTGGCTGCTTGGATGACGTGGAAAACCGCTGTGGTTGGTCTTCCTTTAGGAGGCGCCAAGGGCGGTGTAAGATGCAATCCGAAAACATTGTCCAAAGGCGAACTCGAACGGCTTACTAGAAGCTATACAAGGGCCATGGCCAAGTTCATAGGCCCCTATACGGATATACCGGCACCTGATGTCTATACAAATGCTCAAACAATGGCTTGGATAATGGATGAATACAGCGAAATGGTTGGTTACAACTCTTTCGGCGTTGTAACCGGAAAACCAGTTAACGTTGGAGGTTCATTGGGCAGAAACGAGGCTACTTCTCTTGGTCTAATGTATTCAGTTATAAACGCGGCAAAGCACGTTGGCATGGAACTCAAGGGCGCGACAGTTGTGGTGCAGGGGTATGGCAACGTTGGATATCACGCCGCAAAGCTCTTGCATCGTATTGGTAGCAAGATAATCGCGGTCTCGGATTCAAAGGGTGGAATTTATAACCTCGACGGGTTGGATCCCGAGCGCGTTCTAGAGCACAAACAAGAAGGAGGATCAGTCATCGGCTATCATAAGGGAGCCCCGATTTCCAATGAAGACCTACTCTCTCTCAGATGTGACATTTTAGTGCCTGCCGCCCTAGAAAATCAGATCACAAAGGTCAACGCGGCAAAGGTAAGCGCCAAAATAGTTGCAGAGGGTGCCAACGGTCCTGTTACTCCTGAGGCGGACGAAATACTTTTCGGAAAAGACGTTTTCCTGATTCCAGACATTCTAGCGAACTCAGGTGGTGTTATCGTTAGCTACTTCGAACAAGTTCAGAACCATATGAACTACTATTGGACTGAAGAAGAAGTTCGAAACAGATTGAAGGATATGATAGACAAAGCATTTGCAGACGTAGTCTTGATGATGAAACAGCACAAGGTCAGCATGCGGACGGCGGCATATATGTTGGCAATAAAGAGAGTCGCCGACGCCATGATGACTCGTCGACGAATCCCAATGGTATCCGCAAAGCCTCCAGGATAATCGAACCTGACCACCCCCCCTTGTTTTTTGCTATGTACATGTAGCGCCAGATATGTTCAACCTGATGAACATACTTATAGGCTAGCTACATGCATTTCTAAAGCGGAGCGAAAATGTCCGTTCATCTTCATACGACAATACCTCAAAAAACCGACAGGATATTAACAGAACTGGCTAAAACACATGGCACAAAGAGTAGAGTCCTCGAAAAAGCGCTGGAAACATTCGTTAGAGTTGAGGAAGTCGGCTCATGTGATGAATGCGCAATAAAAGCAAAGACGATTGAGCACAAGAATCTCAGAGAAGCAACGGATTTGACTTCGCTAGGAAGAAAAACACTGGACGGATTGCTTGAAGTATCTCTGGGCGACAAGAGCTTTGAAGAATTCATCACGGAGCTACATGCGGAGTCACTCAAATCAGCCGCGATCATCAAAGATTCCGTGGGATGGAAAAGCCCTGCCTCATTCAAGGAATTTCTGATTTTACTTGGAGAAATCAAGGATCTGACCCGCTTGTTTAACATAGCTTCTCACAACGAAATCGACAACACAATTGTCCTAAGAACCACAGTTTTCACAAGAATGCCGGAAATTGTCGCAATCCAGGTCGCGACGATTCTCGAAGGAACAAAGACTCCTTTTGACCTCAGGATAATGGGTGATGACATTGTCGTCAAGATGGCAAGGATTGACACTTTTCCGTTGCAGAAAAGAGAGTTCGATAGAATCATTGGTCAGCAGATCCAGAAGAGATTCGAGAAAATCAGACCAGCTATTTTCAGAAATAACCTTGCACTCGTAGGTCCTGGCTTCTTCCACTGGGCTAGAAAGCACTTGGATGAACCAGTTACAGATATGGGTGCAATTCTCGAGGATGCCAGAATCGCTATAGGCGCGGAAGAATTGCCAAAAGACCCGAGGGATTTCCTGAATGCTCTCGTTTCTGCTGGCCTGAAGATGAATTGGTTCAAGCAGGCCAAGATACTTGAGGAAAGCAAGGGAATCTTAACAATCGCGTTTCAGGCAGTTTCTCCAGCGGTTGCAGAAGTGGCAGTTAACGCGTTCGCCGTGATGCTTGCAACGCGGGGTTGGAAGCTTCTGAGGCACGACCTTGAACATGTAAACGGCAGAATCAAAGTGGAATTCGGTGGACCGGACGACCAAAGCCTTCTGGATCGACTAGCAGAACTCAATGCATACCAAACAATAGTCCAGCAATTCTTGGACGTAGTTCCAGTTCCCCGAACAGTCTTGAACTCTTTCGCTTCAAAGGTTTTCGAAACTGACAAGCAGAAGTTTGACGCAGTCTACGAGTCAGCAGGAGTACAACTCTCCAATGCAGTTAAGATGCTAGCTCGAAACGACTATGAAAGAGCGCGAAGGCTTGCGGACAAATTTATCGTCAAAAACATAAACACTTTACAGGGCGACGCGGAAGTGAAGTTTGTGGACAAAGAACACTTCACAATAATCTTCAGGCAGATAGAACCATTACTAATGAATGGACAACAAACATTTATTGAATCCATGTTTAGGCATTTGGGCTATGAAGTTTCGGCGACTGCTTTCCAAAACCTACTAAGCTTTGAACTGAAGCAGGTTAGAAAACCAACTCTTGAACCAGTTTCTCGCAAGATTATGGTGAGCAACCTTGTTGAGGCGACGTCAGCCGCTAGTGCTAAAGAGGCTTTTTCATTGGTTAAGGATCAACTCGACAAGATTTTTCCAGATGACTACCCTTGGACAATCAGAGAGGTGGGCAAGAGGCTATTAGATATGTATCGAGAACTGGACGTGCGAGTTGAGATCGAATATTTCGAAGGTGGCTTCACGTTAAAATACGAAACATGCCCCTACTACAAATTAGTGAAATCGGGTCAGAAAACTTGGCTCTGCGAATTTCGTCGAAAGGCAATAGAGTATATAATCTCAAGAGTGACCCATGGCAAAAAGGGCAGAATCAAAATCATAAAATCTCTAATTCAGAGTCAGCATCCTTGCGAATATGCGATTTTCTTGAAGGGATTCTTAGAAAAGGAATAGGAGTATATCGAAAAGCACTTCAAAACAGGACTCACCCTCAGCTGCATGCATGCAGAAGTGTGGGTGAGTGCGCACTTTTTTGGAGGTCAGTTTCTAAACTGGAACACGTCTCTTATTACCCTATGAACCAAGTGCACGGCTTCTTCCTCTCTCTGCATCCAAGTCTTGCCGCTCCCCCGGGCGGGCCATACCAGCCGAACATGGGGCACATGACCCAAATGGAAGTGTCGTCGTACTTAACCACTTTAACGTCGTGAATGAAACCATTTGTGCATGTGTAGTTCCTGATCCCTATGATTTGTGCTTTCTCCAAGCTCTCTAGACTTCTCTGCTCTTCGAGGGTCTGCAGACGATCTCTCACGCCGGTGGAGACGAATTCTGAGAGGCTCCGCGTGCCACTTTTTTCTGCAACTGTTCTATCTGCTTCGATGAGCTTTTGTCTGGTCTTGAGTTTTCGTCTGGTCATCTGAAATTCTCCTTAAGAAATAAATATTGCCTACGCATATAAATACGTAGTGATTATATTGGAAATTCCAGTATATACTATAAGGATGGAGCATGCGCCAAAGACCTACCTTGGCATCGGCCATGCTAATAGATACGCTGTTTACTATAATGGCGCAGCGGGACCCAGAAGCTGCAGGAAGCGACAAGCGGATATGCTCTCGCCCTACTGGAGGTTCCACTTCAGGTTCGTGCATTTTGGAGAGCGTGTCTAGGTTAACGTTTATTTAGTGGTTGAAAGACTTCTAGAGTTCTCCAGACCACAAGAAAGTCGAAACAACTAGATGGGGAAGAGCAAGTGGCCGGGTTTGAACCCACTATAATCGGTTTCTTATGCAATTGGTGTGCATACGCCGGGGCTGATTTGGCTGGTACAAGCAGAATCCAGTATCCTTCCAACATAAGGATCATAAGGGTAATGTGTAGCGGTCGCGTAGACCCGATTTTCATACTGGAGGCCTTTAAAAAAGGCGCAGATGGAGTTCTAGTCGCAGGCTGCCACCTCCCTTCCGATTGCCACTATCTTTCAGGGAATTTCAAGGCTCAGAAAAGAATTCGTGTGCTGCAGAGAGTGCTCTCACAGCTAGGCCTCGAGCCCGAACGTTTGAGACTGGAGTGGATCTCAGCCTCAGAAGGCGAGAAGTTTGCAGCAGTCGTGAAGGACATGGTGGCTATACTCAAGGAACTCGGCCCAAATCCCCTAATGAATGGAGGAGAAGAATCTGAATAAATTGAAACTAGCGTTATACTGGGCTGCCAGCTGCGGCGGCTGCGAAGTCGCAGTCCTGGACATAAATGAGAAAATCCTAGATTTGGTTGAAAAGGCGGATATAGTGTTTTGGCCAGTGGCTATGGACGTTAAGTACAAAGACGTTGAAGCTATGTCAGACAAAAGCATAGACGTCTGCCTCTTCAATGGAGCCATACGCAATTCCGAGAACGAATACATGGCCAAACTCCTTAGACGAAAAGCAAAGGTTCTCGTAGCTTTCGGTTCGTGTGCCCACGAGGGCTGCATCCCTGGACTGGCGAATCTGCATGACAGAGAAGAAATATTCGAAAGAATCTATAGTAAAACACCGTCAACAAACAACCCAAACAAGATTGTTCCAGTCACACCGTTCAAGGTTCAAGAGGGCGAACTGCGGAAGCCTGAATTCTACGACACAGTGAAAACCCTCGATCAGACCGTTGACGTAGACTATTACATTCCAGGCTGTCCCCCGCCCGTGGACCTCATCGTAAATGCTCTTGAAGCAATCGAAAAAGGAGAGCTGCCTCCTAAGGGCTCAGTGTTAGCACCCGTGAAATCTGTGTGTGACGAGTGCCCCAGAAAGAAAGAGGAGAAGAAGATCTCCAGAATCTACAGAATCTACGAGAAGACGCCTGAACCTGAAAAATGCCTCCTGGAACAGGGAATCATATGTATGGGTCCCGCCACACGGGCAGGCTGCGGCGCTCAATGCCTTCAAGTCGACTACCCATGCACAGGCTGTGGCGGCCCCTGCCCCAACGAACCTGAACAAGGAGCGGCGATGCTCAGCGCCTTGGCATCTATTCTCGGGGTCGACGAAGAGAAAGAAGAAGGCTACGATGCAGAGAAGCTGATCAACCAAATCAAAGACCCCGTAGGAACCTTCTACAAATACTCATTGCCCCATTCAATCATCAACAGGAAAGTGATGAAAAAATGAAAGAAATAATCATTGACCCAATAACGAGGCTCGAAGGCCATGGCAAGATCAACATCTTCTTAGATGATGAAGGAAACGTCGCGAATGCCTACTTAGTGATTCCCGAGCTAAGGGGCTTCGAGAAGTTCTGCGAAGGGAGAAAGGCTGAAGACCTGCCCATAATAACAACCCGGATCTGCGGAGTCTGCCCAGTAGCCCACCACATGGCAAGCGCAAAAGCATTAGACGCCGCATTCAACGTTGACCCGCCTTCAGCTGCCAAGAAGCTAAGAGAACTCATGTACTGCGGCTACATAACCTACGACCACATACTGCACTTCTACTTCCTCGGCGGACCAGACTTCATCGTAGGTCCAGATGCCCCCGCTTCGGAAAGGAATATTCTAGGCGTAATTAAGAAAGCAGGATTAGACGTTGGCAAGGACGTCATAAAGCATAGAGCATATGGACAGAGAATAACAGCAATCCTTGGAGGAAAAGCAACACACCCTGTCAGCGGGATTCCAGGCGGGTTCTCGAAGGCTCTCAACGAGGAAGACAGGCAGGAAATTGAGAAAATGGCGAGGCAATGCGTAGAGTTTTCAAAATTCACGCTCAGCCTGTTCGGCGACGTTGTACTGAAAAACAAAAGCTACATGGATTTGATCAACAGCGACATTTACTCTATGAAGACCTACTACATGGGACTGGTGGACACCGAGAATAAGGTGAATTTCTACGACGGAAAAGTCCGCGTCGTGGACCCTGAAGGCAAAGAATTCGCCAAGATCGCTCCCTCAGAATACCTAGACCTCATCGAAGAACACGTAGAACCATGGACTTACGTGAAATTCCCATACCTCAAAAAGGTTGGCTGGAAAGGGTTCGTGGACAGCTCGGAATCCGGTCTTTACCGCGTAGGCCCATTGGGACGCCTGAATGCTTCCGAGGGCATGTCAACGCCCCTGGCCGATCAAGAATTCAGGAGAATGTATGAAATCCTGGGCGGTAAGCCAACTCACTCCACGCTAGCTTTCCATTGGGCAAGACTGGTTGAATTACTAAATGTCTCTGAGAGAGCTGTAGAACTGGTTCAAGACCCGGAGATCACAAGCGAGCACGTTAGAAATCCAGTGGGAGTTCCGGGAGAAGGAGTAGGGATTGTGGAAGCGGCAAGAGGAACCCTAATCCACCACTACGTTCTCGACGAAGACGCCATGGTCAAGAAAGTCAACTTAATCGTAGCTACAACAAACAACTCCGCAGCAATCAACCTCTCCATCCGCGACGCAGCAAAAGGCCTGATAAAGAATGGTAGAATCAGCGAGGGACTACTGAACAAGGTTGAGATGGCCTTCCGAGCGTACGATCCCTGCATGGCNTGCGCAACGCATCTTGGCGTTGGGCAAATGCCCCTTCAAGTCAGCATCTATGACCATCAACGCAAACTCACAAAGGTCTTAGCACGATCGTGAGTCAGGTTTTAGACACATTACACTCTGCTTAGCCCTCCCAGGCTCCTAAACCGCAACGAAGGTGCCGCTGAAGCTTCTCAACAGGTGCCGACTAACGTTGTAGAGAGCGTGAAAAGGTTTTATGAACTGATGATAGTCTTCCTATACGTTCCCGCGAGTGTGGTGAGACAAAACTGTTCAGGTTGGAAACGAAACAGAAGATCCATCAAATAAAAACCCTAAGGATCGGAGGACACCCCGGGGAATTACCTACCGTTCTTGTTGACAACATCTTCTACAAAGGCATGCCAGAAGTCACCAACCAGAAGGAAGGAAGCTTCGACAAGAAGCCTGTTTTGAGATGGATGGAACTTGCTGACACACTATCCGACAAGACTGGAGTGCCTCATCTCTTGGACATCATGGCGATGTACCCAGAGGCGATGAACAGGTACATTGCATTCGTTTCCGATCAGACTGATCGCCCCTTCTCGATTGATGGTGCCAATCCAGAAACTAGGACGGCAGCCCTAGAAACAGTCAAACATCTCGGTCTTGAGAAGCATGTGGTCTTCAATGGAATAACGCCAGAAACATCCAGCGAAGAATTAGCGGCCGTTCATGACGCAGATGTGAGAACAGCGATCATTATGGCATCTAACGAACTTGACTACTCTCCAGAAGGAAGAATCAATGCGCTGAGAGGCTCAGAAGAAGACGGGTTGCTGTTCGCAGCAGAGAGTGCAGGGATTGAACAAGCTCTTATAGACACGATAGTCTTCGACGTGCCGAGTATCTCTTATGCTGCGGAAGCCATCAAGCTTGTCAAAAAAGAATTTGGGCTGCCAGCCGGCTGCTCACCAGCAAATGCAACCTATTATTGGAAGCAAGCATCGAGAAACTCGCTTCTAACCGACGGCTTTGCCGCATCGAATGCTTCTGCTCACACGATTGCCCAATGCTGGGGCGCAGACTTTCTGATATATGGACCAATAAAGCAGGCGAAGAACATTTTCCCTGCATGCGCCCTCAACGACGCGATAATAGCCTATTATGCAATGAAGCGGTGGGGAATCAAGCCCCTGGTAAAGAGCCATCCTCTCTACAAAATGTTCTAACTTAGCAGGGCTTCAGCTTTCTTCGAGCAGTCTTGAGCGTCTAAAGCGTAGGCGTCAAGTCCATAATTCTCTGCCACTTTGGAAGATACTGCGCTGCCACCAACTATGATTTTCATCTTGTCCCGCAAATGGGCCTTTTCCAGGATGTCAACCACTTCTTTAAGATGGGGTATCGTTTCTTCCATAGAGACTGAGATCGCTATTATCTGTGCCTTCTCGCGAATCGAGGCGCTCACAAACTCCGCCGGCGCAACGTCTACACCTAAATCCACAACTAGAAACCCCGCTGATCGAAGCGTTGCTGCCACTATGTCCTTGCCCAACCCCTGAATATTCCCTTTGAGGGATCCTATGACTATTCTACCCTTGGTCATGGCTTTTTCAACCTCTAAATATGGCTCCAGAGCTTTGAAAGCTTCTCGCATCGCTGAAGCCGAGGAAGCAACGTCTATAACGAAGTACTCTTTCCTTTCGTAGCGTTCATCAACAACTCTCATAGCCTCCATGAGCTTGTCAAAAGCAAGATTCGCTGGAAGCCCAGAGTTTCCTATCTGCTCGGCTATCCTTCTCGCCTTTTTCACGTTGCCAACAACCACAGCTTCTTTAAGGTCTTCCAAGATCCTCTTGCTCAACTTCCACTCCAACCCTGCGAGAAGCTCTAAGTAGCTCACCCAAATGCCGCAGTCTTTGACTTTTAAGCTTCACTATTGACCCCATGCACAAAGCCACTTCGAAATCGAAGTAGGAAGTCTTATATCGCTATTCCTGACTCTACCTCAAAGGGTTTCAGACATGTGCGAGTTTTCGGTGTTTCTGAACAAGGAAATCGTCTGCCGAGACGTGGTGTATGCGAAGACTGAAGGAAACGGAGTCTTGCTGAAGGACGTCCTAGGCGCTGGCAAGACTCTCGAAAACTGCAGAATCGTCGAAGTGGACGTAAGTTCCGAAAGATTGGTGCTGGCTTCAAAGTAAACCCTACGCACTCGCGCATTCTTCCATGCATAGATTTACTTGAACTTCGGTAGCGTGTTGGTGTATTTGTATGCATGCATTACAGTTTGATAGTATTTCATGATTTCTATATCGTGGAACAATCAAAGCAGTCCTATCAAAAAGCTCGCCCATGTGTCGCACATTCAGCGTGCATGCACGATAAGCAAGGACTAATATACCACATTGCTCTCGAAGTCTTTGCGGAAGAGATAGTTGAAGTACGTGCTTGGGGTGATACTGGCTCTTTTCGCTGCTTGCAGTACAGTGGCAATCGCCTTCAGTAATCCCTCTCCTAGTATGCCTATCTGGGAATTCCGTGTCGGCCCATACGTCTCAATCATCATCTCCGAGGTCTGCGGTCTCCTGCTGGGAACAATCGTGCTTGTCCACAAAGCACAACTGGGCAACTGGGAAGCTGCGACAGCGGTTTTCATTGCCCTTGTCGTCAGCTACGTCATAGGCGTAGTGATATGGACAGCGGGCTTTCTGGAAGGGATACTCATCAGCAACCCAGTCAGCAACCCTGCGAACCCGTTTCCGCTGTTGAACCCGTCCCAGCACCTTCTAGGTATCACGATTCTTCTGCTCCCTGAGTTTCTCGGCACCGCAGTGGGCACAGTGATAATCCGACTGCGACTGAAGGTTGGATGGAAACGGGCCCTCGCATCCATGGCGACAGCGATGCTCACCGCCTTCTCCATGAACATTCTGATAATCAGCGCAAGCCTAGCCTGAAAACGTCAATCAATACATGCAAAAACCTCATATCAAAAGATATGGGATTAATCTGATGGGTGAAATGCTATGAGCAAGAAGGCTGTTTACTCGATGGTTTTGTTTGTTGTTCTCATGGGAGTGTTAGGTGTATCGGTTAACGTTCACGAGGTTGAAGCATTTGGAACCATTACTATTAAGGCTGATGGAAGCATTGAGGGAACAACAGACATTATGACGGTTGACAGTGTCACCTACACCTTCACAGCTAACATTAATGATTCGATTGTTGTAGAGAGAAACAACATAACAATTGATGGGGCAGGCTACACCCTTCAAGGCACA
>JGI24422J19971_10000273_pt1 | contig 27632 bp, 24 predicted proteins | sample DeeMarSWOR152_54_FD_19971 | JGI IMG/M metagenome (IMG submission 19971) | reverse complement strand
TCTGTCAATGCGGCATAAACCCGGTAAATTCCTGGGGTTTCTGAATCCGTATTCCATGGGTCTGGATTCCATATATCATCCAGGAATAGGATATCGCTTACATTTATGACCTTTGTCTCATTTACTGTTGTATTTATTACCTGCCATGTCCCGGAAACGTTCTTCTGAACCTGCATTAACAATTGTGCAGTAATGTTTGTCGTTCCCACGTTCGATAATTGAGATCTCGTTCTATAGCTTACCGTTAAAACTGGAGGGTTTGTTCCGGAGCTTCCGGAGATCTCGAAGTATTGATCCTCACCAGATTCATTCAGGAAGTAGGCAAGAAGGTTTTTGTTTGCTGAATGAGTTTCGTTTACAGATGTCATTACATCAAGAATCTTTGCTCCCGCTGCTGAGGCATTAAAGTTTCCGATCGGATTGCTCTCACCGCACTCAGAGGGCTGACCATCGTTGAAAATAACAGAGGCAGAAGTGCTGCTGTTGAAGGTCTCATTTGCGTGGTAGACATCGCCCTGGGCTCCTGCTCCGGCCGAGGTTACGGTAAAGGTTAGATTTGCCCCCAGTATTACCGCGTTTGATGGGATTTGACTTATGTCAAACTTTACATAGTATCTCTGATCCGTTAATTTTGTGTAATTAACCAACAGCCAGACTCTGTCAAAGCTGACCGGGTCGGGGCCCCCTTCATCGTTATTTATAAATCTTATGTCAAGATTCTGCAGATCGGTCCAGTTTGTTACATTTTCCAAAAGATCATATTTCTCTGTCTCTGATGTATGAGATGGTCCCGGCTGGATCGTTGTATCATACCAATCCGCTCCGTTGGTTGAAAATTGCATATAGTTATCCCCACTGTACCCGCTCTCTACAAAGAATCTCGTATACAATGTAACGGAATTTAACTTATCTGTTGTATCCAGAGTTAATAGGTTGAATGCTGTTACCTGAACATTCTCGCCCCTGTCTACCTCATAGTAGATATTGTTATCTGTTTGAATATCGTCGGGCAGGGTTCCGGTACCGGTTCCGACTGCTGTGCTGACATTTATCTCCGGTTCTTTGGTTTCTATCGGAACCTCGCCTATCTCTGCAGTTGATGGATTATTTTCTCTTGTATTATCGTCACCAACCCAGACGTCATAATTTATATCTGGATTCTGCTGTGCCGTTAGATTTACGAGGGTTACATTTTCATCTAGGGAATATAGGTCATGTTCCACTGCAATGTCTATCGTTACAGAGTCATATGCATAGAAGTATTTGATTGAGCTCTGAGCATCATTTCCGGATGTATCATTTGCCCATACAATATAGGAGTATTCTCCATTATTCCAGACTGTATGATTGTATTCATAAATATCCTGACTTACATTCACCATCGGATAGCTATAGATTGTTCCATTATATGTTATATTGACATAGACTGTATCAACAGCTACATTATCTGTGACATTTGCCCTTATAGTTACTGTAAATCCAAGACCAACGGTACTTGGTGTTGCAGTAACATTTGTTATAACTGGATCCAAGACATCGGCTCCCGGAGGCTGAGTATCCAAAACCTCCTTTCTTTCATTATCGGAGGATGCATTATAGTACAATGAAGCCTGATTCGTGATATTACATGTAATGTTCTCCAGGCCCGATGAATAATCAATGAATGTCCATTGTGCCCATCCTGTTGCATTTGTTAGATTCCATCCCAGATAACTGGTTGAATTATAGAACGAAACATTATAGCCCTGGATTTGCTGTGATGTATTTGAATCCAAAACCAAACACCTCATAGTCGTTGAGCTACCATTTATTATTGTATCTGGATCCAATTCACTATCATTTACGGAGGCGTAACCCCACAGATAGAAGTACAAAGGTGGGTTTGTGGAACCCCACTGGTTGTAGGTATCCCTTGCCCAGATCCTGGAGATGTTGATGAGCCCCGCTGATGGAAATTGAGTTGCATTGGTTGTATTTAGTGTATAATTCGTCCAATTATTTGTATAGGGGGTTGGTATCGTATAATTCATGAAGCTGCCGGTACTGTTAATTTCTATGTATGCGAGGTTTATTGTCGTTGCAGTAGTCCAGTTTGCAAAGGCATTAACCAAATCACCCCTTGTAACGGTTGATCCGACTGGAACAGAGATATTCCAGACATCAAAAGAGGGTGGTAGTGGAGTGTATTCCACAACCAGCCATATTCTGTCAAATCTGACCCAATCCGGTTGTGCAAAGTCATTATTAAAGTAATAGATATCCAAGTACTGGATATCATTCCACGTATTCACACCGGTTAAAATATCGCTGTCCTCCGTTTCCTCTGTATCTCCAGAGGCGGGTCTTATATCAGTATTATTCCAGGTTGTTCCATTATTCAGAGAGTATTGAACATAATTTGTTCCACCAAACCCGGACTCAACATAGTATCTAACATAGAGGGTTACAGAGTTTATCGTCCCAGTAAAACCAGTTACATTGAAATCTGTTACCTGCACGTATTGATTTCTATCAACTTCATAGAAGTTGTCGTCATCCTGCTGCAGATCATCGGGCAGTGTCCCAGTACCATCTCCTGTTGCATTGCTAACATTGATCTCTGCCGAGTCCGGTGGATCTAATGCTAATAACCAGGGTCTCGCCTCAGTGAAAATTCCATTATTGTATTCTATCTCCGCGGGACCGATCTCGTAGAGGTACGGCCATATTAATGGTGCCTGTGCCGAATAGGATATTATTGAATTGTTGGAGAGGTTCCAAGAAAGTACCTGTTCATCCTCTGTTACAGTAACATTCGCTCCTCCTTCGTCTGTTANATTAAACTCCGCTGGTAGATACTCTCTCAGGATAAAGGATGATGCGTTAGTATATGACACAACCTTGATCTCTGACGTGAATGGCCCCTCTCTCGGGTCTATGGTTACTGGTATCTCTCTCAGAATGTCGAATTCATAGAATTCTTTCACGAGGAAATGGGATTCTATTGAGGATGTTACTCCCTCCGCTGTTGCAGTTACAGACAAAGAGTATTTGCCTTCCTCCCAGGTGGCAGTATGGTTTGTTAGGTATATGCCTTTATGAAGCTCCTCTACTGTGGAGTCGAAGATGGAATAATGGGTTATTACCCCTCCAGGGTTTTTGACCTTCAGGATAACATCTGCATTAGAAACTAGGTGTCCGTCTTTGTCCAGAACGACCATCAGGATCTCTGCGGTTTCTCCGGGTTTGTATATGGATTTTTTCGTGTTTACAGAGACAAGACCCCACTGAAACCATAGCTCCTCTTTCTCTCCCTCATAATCTACTACCAATTTGTATAAACCGGGCTGGATTGATCTCTTCTTTGGGATTTCTATTTTGTATCCATTAATGGATTTTCTGACCTCCGGTTCTATCTCCATGGAATTTCCATGGCTGTCTTCTATGTGTGCTTTGGGTTTTAGAGAGGTAAGGGCACTGATGCCCATGGTTTGGATCTCCAGCTCGAATTCCGGGGCTTCCTCTGCTCTGAAGTGGTTTTTCCTTGGTTTAATTGAAATAGAGGGGCGGGTAGTACCTAAACCTGAGCCCGCCCCCTTATCTCCAGATGTAACTACACTCGTGGTTGGGGTGGTTGGAAAGGTTGATGTAGTTACCGTGATGGTTGTTGGTAATTTTGTAGTGGTTGTTGTTGCGGTGGTGGTTGTTGTTTCTCCTGGTTTTACTATTCTAAAGGCTGTTACTGCCTTTACGTTATTATCTACCAGAAGCCTTGCCTTGTACTCTCCCTGAGAAGAGAAGCCGTTATATTGTAGGTATGCATTTCCAGAAGGAGTTGTCTTTCCTTTTTTCTCCGAGATCACAAGGTCGTTCGGATTCAGGATTTTTATTGTAAATTCCGTATTTCCTGGGCCTGAGATTAACAAGTAAAGGTCTTGGTTTTGGTAGTAGCTCTCTTTGTCTGTGGATATCTCGAAGTTTTGGGAGGCGAGTGCGAGGGTAATTAGCAATATTGTTGAGAGGGTTGAGACTAACACAATTCCTTTCCAATTTGCCATTGATTTATTCCTAAGTTTCATCTGATCAATGCCTCCAGAATCCTATTTTTTTGGTAGTGAAGCTTTGCCTTCCCGACCTCTCTGACGAGTATCTTTCCCTCTGCCTCCATGATAGCGAGATACCTAGAAGCCGTGGATCTATTAACCTCGAGAATAGAAGCTACCTCCTCAATAGTAAGACCATAGTTCTTCTCTGCCAGGAGTTTTAGAATATCTTCCTTGATGCCGTTATTCTGCATGCCAACCCCCCAACAATAATCGGCGTTAATGATTATTATATAACTATATTTATATATAAATATATTTTTATAATAAAATGCAGATGAGTAGATGAGAGATATTCTATGTCGGTTAATGTTGCTGCTTACCGGATCTTCAGGATTATTATCTTTAGAAATAATGCAGCCCCTATGATGAGAAAAATCGCTAAAATGGCTTTTGGTATTATGTCTGGGGGAACCGTAGCTGGAACTTGAGTCGTGGTGGTTGATTCAACAACTGTTGTTGTGATTGTTTCAGTTGTAGTGGTGGTTGCGTGGATTGTAGTTGTAGTAATTGCTGTGGATGTAGCAGTACATGGCTTGCAGGGGCCTCCGCAGTCTATGCCTTCCTCGCCTTGATTTTGGATTCCATCAGAGCAACTTGGGCATGGCTTGCAGGAGCCTCCGCAATCGATGCCTTCCTCGCAGCTTCCATCATGGCAATTTTTCAGCCCATCGAAACAGGTCTTCAATATTCTCGCAGGAACTGATGGTAAGCCACCTCTGTCCTTTCTAATTTGTTCTGGAATTGTTGTTGATGTTGTAGAGGTTGTGGGGGGAGTACAGGAAGATGCAGAGGTACAGAAGCACATTTTATGAGTAGAACTGCAGTAATAGACATTTTCGCCTCGGTCTGAACAGATTTCTTCGCAGGTTGAAAGACAAGAGCACTCGGTACAGTTTATGGGATTTTCACAGTGAGTGCCCATCTCAAAGAGACAGTAGTTGGTTATATAACACCCGGGAATTGTGGTTGTTGTAGTCGTGGTGGTTGTGGTTGTGGTAGTGGTAGTGGTTGTTGTGCCCAGCCAGAAGGTGTAATTCTGTGTTGCCCATGCACTCTTGTTATTATCGTTAACCGCCTTGGCATTCCACAACCATGTCCCGTTAGCAATTTCTATCTGATTGAATGATCTTGTTCCATTGCCAAGGGTATCATTTAGCGCTATTGTCTTCCAGACGCTGTCATTCCAGTTCCCAAAAAGATGGGTTTCATTGATGGTTCCGTTGGAGTCTGTTACATTCACTAAGAGGTTGATGGGGGCGGAAATATTTGTGCTGTCAGGCGGATAGAGAAGCTCTACTGAGATGTGTGGGTGGGTTGTTGTGGTCGTGGTTGTTGTAGTGGTGGTAGTGGTAGTGGTAGTAGATGTTGTAGTGGTTGTTGTGGGTAGCGGACTACAAAACTCTGTGGAACTACAGAAACATAATCCATTCGTTGTACTGCAATAGTCAACGTTTTTCCCCTCGCCTGCACAGGTTGGCTCACAGGTCGAGAGACAGGAGCATTCAGTACAGGTGGAGATATCCTCGCAAAAAGCGTCTAGTTCAACAAAACAATAGTTAAAAAATTTGCACCCGCCTACAGTAAATGTAAAATTCGATTCTGCAAATCCACAGTTTGGGGGTATCGCACTATCACAGGCTTCCGAATTATAAATATAATCCCCTGCATTGAGTTCCTTAGAAAAAATGTAGTCAAAATTGTTTTTTCCGGATGTATTTGAGTCACTCAGATTCCAAAAGCCAAACCAGTTGCCCCATAGGGACACAATAGATATCCCAGTAAAATCAGAAACACTAATATTGAAATCCAATTGTGATGAGACGTTAGAGCCGTTTTTTGGATAATTTAAGGTTATACTTGGTGTGGTCTCATCAATAAAGAAATTTCTGAACGTTGAATTTATCAGGCATAGTGTGTCATTCGCAAAGAGATCTATCCTGTGACTGCCTGCCGATGAAACCGAAAATGTCGTGTTCTCGCAGTTTGGTATTGATATATTTCCTCCATCATCTAGGGAATACCAACAAGCGCTGACTCCATCCTTATCTGAAACAGCAAATGTTAGGGGGAGATTATCCCTGTAGCTATACGTCGCATTTAGTGGCTCCGTCAGATTTATCTCTGGGGGGGAATTATAGACGGTTAGGTTTGTTATATTTTCTCCAGTTTTCCCTGTTGAATCCGTAACAACAACCTTGATTTCATACTCGCCATAGGTGTCGGGTGATAAAAATTCTATTTTGTAGTCTCCTGTATTGTTGGTTCTTGTGGAATAGGCAATATCCAATGCATTCAAGGATATGTTGCCAGGGGATAGACAACCTGCTTTGATTGGAACTAAACAATCTTCAGAATTAATCTGACAATAATTGTCGACGTAGTATTTTAAAGAATTTTCGATGTCTATCTTCTTTTTTTTCGGGCTTAACACACCATCATACATCCAGATATGGTCATCTACGTCTCCAAAAGAAAGTGAGAACGTATTGTCATTTCTGTTGTCGGTCCAGATTGTGTTGTTCGTTATAGAGGTTCCGTTGTTTTCGTAGATGTAGTTTTGTGAGCCGTAGTTGCCGACTGCCAGATCCAGGTCGTTGTCGTTGTCTACGTCCCCGAAGGCCAGTGACAGAGTTTGATCATTTCTGTTGTCGGTCCAGATGATGTTTGTCGTTAAAGAGGTGCCGTTGTTCTCATAGATGAAGTTTGGATCGGCGTTTCCAACTGCCAGGTCCAGATCGTTGTCGTTGTCTACGTCTCCGAAGGCCAGTGACAGGGTATAATTGTCTGTGTTGTCTGACCAGATTGTGTTGTTTGTTATAGAGGTTCCGTTGTTTTCGTAGATGAAATTTTGTGAGCCGTCGTTTCCAACTGCTAGGTCTAGATCGCCATCATTATCTACGTCTCCGAAGGCTATTGTAAATGTGTCATCGTTTCTGTTGTCGGTCCAGATTGTGTTGTTTGTTAAAGCTGTTCCGTTGTTTTCGTAGATGTAGTTTTGTGAGCCGTAGTTGCCGACTGCAAGATCCAGGTCATCATCATTATCAATGTCGGCAAAGACTATTGCATAGGTATTGTCATTTCTGCTGTCTGACCAGATTGTGTTGTTTGTTAAAGCTGTTCCGTTGTTTTCGTAGATGTAGTTTTGTGAGCCGTCGTTTCCAACTGCTAGGTCTAGATCGCCATCATTATCTACGTCTCCGAAGGCTATTGCATAGGTATTGTCGTTTCTGTTGTCGGTCCAGATTATATTTGTCGTTAAAGAGGTGCCGTTGTTCTCATAGATGAAGTTTGGATTACCAGAATTGCCGACTGCCAATTCTAGGTCATTGTCGTTGTCTATGTCTCCGAAGGCTATTGATAGGGTATAATTGGTTGTGTTGTCTAACCAGATTGTGTTGTTTATTAAAGAGGTGCCGTTGTTCTCATAGATGAAATTTTGTGAGCCGTAGTTGCCTACAGCCAGATCCAAGTCTCCTTTCGAACCTATATCGATGAGGACATAGTAAGGACAGGGCGCGTTCGAATTATTCCTGGAACAAGATATGTTGAGGCTTGCGGAATTAATTAAAGAATTTCGTGGAATCCAGATGAGGGTGGTATTTTGAAAAACTACATTATTAAGGCTTATGTTTTTGTTTGAGGATAAATCAGAGAATTTTGTCAACCTGATTTTTGTGTTGTTGATATATATGCTAACATTGCCATTAGAAACAATAGTTCCATTAGATTTATAAGAGGCGTTCCCCCAAACAGTCACAAATTCCGTAGGAGGCACCACAGATTTATCCAACTGTGCTGTGAGATTGATCTCCAATTCCGCATCGGTTAGAGTAACTAGAATAAACAGGAGGATTGTACAGAGTATTGGCACCAATTGCCTTGGATCGATTTTCGATTCTCGGTTTTTCACCATTTACCTTACTTTACTTTCCCTTTAAATTATAAAGACTAAATATGCATAAATCCGATAAATAATTACTCGACTGTTGTTAAAAACATTTTCAAGGCAGAAGCCAACAGATAAATAGATGAAAATACATTTAATTTACTGAGATGGTTCTGGAATCCTTGGTTACCCCATCAGAGATGGAGAAAACCCCGAGGGGGATGTTCTATGTCGGATTCATATACTCTACCCTCGGCTTGTTGCTTGCTTATTGGATCTTCGGGAGTTATAGTAGTTTGGCTGGTGTCTTTATTACTGCGATGCCCCTGGTTGTGATAATGTATAAAGTCCTGAAGTTAGAGGAGAGAAAGGATATTGAATTTTCCATCTATGAGAGATACGGAAGGCCCTTAAAAAGGTCTTTCCTGATCAAGGAGCACGGTCACGCAGTTTCGTTATTTATATTCCTATTCCTTGGGATGGTGATTTCCTATTCCCTGTGGAGTACTGTTCTCCCGGAGGATATGATAAACAGGCTTTTTGGGTCTCAAATTGAGACGATTGGGGCGATAAATGTCAAGACAATGGGGAATGCCATAGACCCAAATAACGTATTGATAAGTATTTTGTACAATAATTTCAAGGTTCTGATGTTCTGTATTGTATTCTCGTTCCTTTACGGCTCTGGGGCGATTTTTATATTGACATGGAACGCCTCCGTTATCGGTGTCGCTGTAGGCAGCATCATAAGAAATTCTTTAATAAACTATGGAAAACTGGATAAATTCTCCTTCTTTTATAACTATTTTGGCTCCTTCTCCATCAGCTTCAGTTATGCTATCCACGGAATTCCAGAAATTGCGGCGTATTTTGTTGGGGCCCTTGGAGGCGGGATTATTTCCGTGGCTGTAGTAAATCATGATCTCAGATCCGATGAATTCAGGAGCATCATAATAGACTCCTTGGATCTAATTCTCTTGTCTTTTGTATTTATTTTCTTAGCCGGTTTGATTGAGGTTTATGTAACTCCCCTGTTGTTTTAACTCATCCTCTTATAATTTCCTCTATCTCTTTCCTCTTTCTGGGATTTAATGAAACCTCTAATCCATAGGATGTCGGCTTTTTAATGAGGAATCCTTCTTTGATCAGATCCTTTACTATCATTTTTGCTGGTTTTCTATACTCAGGAGGTAACCCCTTAGGCAAGTTGTCGATCGATGTATGTTTTCCACCCCAGTAATTTCGACGATACAGCTTTTTGAGCAACCTCTTGATGATCTTATCTTTCATTTTGATATAAAGTATCCTTTATTAAAATATATATTGGATAAATATTTATATATAAAATACCATATTAATATAAAAATGGAAAAATCCAACTTTCACCAATTTTTTGGGGATTACCCGATAATACGTATCTTAGACTTTCTACTCGAGAATGAGGGATTTGACTACTCCAAGACAGATATAAGCAGGGAAGCCCAGGTTAGTATTGGCTCGTTGTATAAGGTATGGGATAGACTCGAGGAATTGGATATAGTGGAAAAAAGTAGGCAATACGGACCCGTGATACTATACAGGATAAACAGCGAAAATGAGCTGGTTAAAAAACTGAAAGAATTTGATTTCAAATTGAATGAATACTATGCCGATAAAATACTAAGTAAAGAACCAATACCACAATCAGCGCCATGATCCTGATATTATCTAAATTATGGTATAACCTCTGAAACCCAGAAATTTGTTAGATTTAATTGAATTTGCGAAGCAAATTCCGGGGGTTTAGAAACCGCAAAATTGCTTCGCAATTTTGGGTCCCAAAACTGCTATGCAGTTTTGCGGAGGGGGCTTGCCCCCTTCTATCCGATATAAACCTCTGGCATCTCCTCTCTTTTTTCTTCGACCTTTATTTCTCTTTTTATCTTTACCGCGAGCTTGTACGCATCAAGGGCCGCAAATACGCTCACCGAGAGATTTAGAAGGCCTCCAACATCGGGATGAATCCACAGGTATATGACAGAGGTTATAATCTCTAAGGACAGGAGCACTGCTCCCCTTGAGTATTTCCCGAGGTAGAATTGACCGAGACCGGCAATTAAGAGGGACAGAATTGCAGCGAGAAATGGGCTCTTTCTTTTTGCCATCAGATTACTTATTTGCTGTCTTTAATAAAATAATAAGAAACTTCAGAAAGTTTCATCATCAGAACGGGGTTGTGGGGTCGAAGACCCCACAGACCGCATTACAAATTCCGACCAATATATACTTTATATGCAGTAATTATGAAATTCAAGATAGACATAAGGAAGAGCGTTCCAGAGAATGCCAGCCTCTATTATAAGGAATCGAAAAAGGCGAAAAGGAAGGTAGATGGGGCGAAAAGGGCTCTGGAAGAGACGCTGAAGAAGATAGATAAGCTGGAAAAGGAGCGAAGGAAACTTGCAGAGATTCAGATAAGGCCCAAAGAGAAAGAGAAGAAAGAGAAAAGGTGGTATGAACGATTCAGATGGTTTTTTTCGAGTGATAATCTCCTTGTAGTAGGGGGGGAGGATGCGACAACAAATGAAATTCTGATTAAAAAATATCTGGAAAAGAATGATCTGGTATTTCATGCGGATATCCACGGTGCTCCATTCTTTGTGATAAAAAATCCCGATGGAAGGGAAATCTCGGAAGAGACTTTAAGAGAGACTGCGGAGATGGCTGCTTCCTATTCAAAGGCCTGGAAAAAAGGTCTGGGAAGTTGTAATGTCTACTATGTAACGCCAGAGCAGGTCTCAAAGAAGGCCCCACCAGGGGAATATCTGACAAAGGGGGCCTTTATGATCTACGGGGAGAAGGAATGGTTCAGGGGTACAGAACTAGCCCTTGGAATTGGATTTAAAATTAACGAAAAGATGGAGGTTACTGGGGGCCCAATCTCTGTTGTTGAAAAAAACTCTAGGTATTTTATAAAGATCGGTCCGGGGGATAAAAAATCTAAAGAGCTTGCTAAGGAGATTAAAGATTTTGTTTTGAAAAATGCCAGAAAAGCGGATTTTGAAAAAATTAAAGGGATAAAAATTGAAGAGGTACAGAAATGGATTCCATCTGGTAAAGGAAGAACCAAAAAATGAAAAAGAAAAAATTTGATGAACTGGTTGATCTCTTTGTCAACGAGGTAAAGAATCTGCCAAAGATAGAGAAGGACGTAAATTCCCTGCTTGAGAAAATTGATAAACCCTTCAGGATGTCTGATAGTTGGAAAAATAATTATCAGAGAATCTCAAAAATTGAGTTAAATGCGAAGAGGATTCTGGAGAAATTGACACCCCTCACAGAGGTTCCGATTGGAATCGGAGATGCCTTCATTTTATTGAGGATGCACTGTGAACAGGCAAAAAAGGGGTTGATGGAGAAAAAGGTGATGGATGAGAAAATTATAACAGAGATCGAGATAAACAGAAAAAATTTCGTTGCCAGGGTAAGAAATTTTGTTAAAGACTTGGAGATAAGGGAGAGGAAGAATCTCCGTAGAATTTTGACCGTGTTGGATGAGAACAGGCAACTGAGGGGTAAAATTTTAGAACTCCAGGTTGAGAACGAAAGGCTCAGAAAATTATTAAAGAAATAAGTTAGATGGAGACGGAATCGATAATTAAAGAAGCTCTATTGTATGAAAGGGTAGGTGAAAAGGTCAGATGCAAACTGTGCGAGAGAAGATGTTTTATCGCTCCGGAAAAAGTTGGCTTCTGTAAAACACGGAAGAATATTAATGGTAGATTATATACAGTGATCTATGGAAATATAAGTGCGGTTGAGAGCAGACCGATAGAGATAAAACCCTTTTTTCATTTCTGGCCCGGATCTACTGCGTTAACCTATTCGTCCTGGTCATGCAATCTGTACTGTTTGTGGTGCCAGAACTGGCATCTGAGCAAGAAGGAGCCGGATTTGGAGAATTTCATGTACATAAAACCGGAGGATATGATAGAAAAGGCTTTAAGTTACAAAGACAACGGTCTCTGCGTAAGCTTTAACGAACCCACTTTATTGCACGAATATAATGTAGATTGCTTCAGGCTGGCAAAAAAAGAGGGCTTATACAATTCTTACGTCTCTAATGGATATATGACTTTAGATGCATTATATCAGCTGAAGGATAGTGGTTTGGATGCCATCAATATCGACATTAAGGGAGATGATAAGGTCTACAGAGAGTATTGCAAGGGTATTAATTCTAAGATAGTCTGGGGGAACATAAAAAAGGCAAAGGAACTTAACATGCATGTTGAGGTAGTAAACTTGGTGGTCAGGAATGTCAACGATGACGAAAAATCCCTTAAATGGGTAATAAAAAATCACCTGAAATTTGCTGGCGAAGAAACCCCGTTACATTTTACTAGATACTTTCCCGCCTTTAAATTTGAGGAGCCACCTACAGATATCGGAGTTTTAGAAAAGGCCTATAAGATGGCAAAAAATGCGGGAGTTTTATATCCCTATCTTGGAAATGTTCACGGGAGTGATTATGAGAATACCTATTGTCCGAAATGCAATGAATTGTTGATCCAGAGATTGGGCTACAGGGTTGTAGTTTATAAGATTACCGAGAAAAAGGAATGCCCCAGGTGTAAGGAAAAGATTCCCATAGTAGGGAGATACATAAATATGGAAAAATAACTAGGGAGATTAGAGAACCTTCTGCGTTCTGAAGAGAGATTCTAAGCCTTTTCCTTTAAAAGATCGAGGGTATAATCCAATAACTCTAAAATACTATTTCTCGTCTCCTCTAGATTTTCTGCCTTCAATTCCACTTCAACTATCGCCTTACTCAGGGTATTGCAACCGATTACCTCTCGGATCCACTCCGCGAAATCGTTCCTCCCATCCAGATGGAATGAGATCACGCTATCCGATGCTGCCCCTATGGCATTTCTTAGGGCACCCAGGGTTAGTATCTCGGCTATAACCTCATCGTGGCTTCTCTTCAGCTTAAAGGAATCCTCAATCCCAACGGGTCTAAGATATGGATGTACGTTGTCCATTCTAATTAATAATATATATTTAAGTATATAAAACTATTTCGGCTTCAGAAATTAAAGCTATTTCGGCTTCAGAAATATCCACGAGTATCTTAGGATAAACAAGGTTATTAAGAATGCCAGCAATGTCCAGACTGTATTGTTTGTTGGCAGATATACAAGCAGGGGTATCACGAGTGTAGCAAATTTCTTAGAAAGAGAGAGCTCCATGAATTTCGTGCCGAGATAGATGAATGGTATTGATGCCATTAACAGAGATACAGAGACCAATAGAATTAGAAGGATCCATTTGAATAATAGAACGATATATTTGGATGTTAATGGATATTCTCCAAGGTAAAATATTGATAGAAATGCTAGAAATAGAATAAAGGTTCCTATCGGATGTCTTATGGCTGAGGAAAATGTACCCTTAAAATCGACACTGCTTGGGGCAGCTCCCAAACCGAAGCATATCTGAAGATAGAGGATCGAAATTATGATAAAATTTAGATTGGAAAGAAAAAACTGCTGGTAGAACTTCTGCATTATCAATACTATAGATTTTAAAATTGATTCGACGGATTGATAATTTACTATGTTTACCGTTAAAATTTCTCCGGGGTAATGGCTCTGGGCGAGATTTAAAAGGGCAATGAGGATTATGCCGCAACCAAAGAATGGTGCAAAGCCGACGATAAAATTCCTCAAGACAGAGAATTTGTCCCTCGGTTGTGTATATTCCACAGAGCCCAGATTTCCTTGCGCATTGAAATGGAATAATGAAATGCTTGTGATTTTGCAACCAGTTATTTTGGCAGCAACTGCATGAGAGAGCTCATGTAATATCGTTCCAGGGGCTATTAGAATTTTAAACCAGAAAGAATTTAGTTTAATGAACAGATAGAGTTCTATAAAATCGTTCAACAGGATCTGTATTGAAAATAAGATGGGTATCAATGCTATGTAATTCCTCAGGATAAAACCTTCCAAGAAGTACCAAGAGGCTATGGATAATAAAATAAAGCCGGATATGATAAAGAATCTTGATTTCATTGTTACCTTTATCTATTTCTCATTTGATTCAAAAAGTATTAAGGTATAAGATGCCAACCATAGAAGAAAGGATTAAAGAGATAGATGAGGAGATTCAAAAAACCCCCTACCATAAGGCTACTCAACACCATATAGGGAAGTTAAAAGCCAAGCTTGCACAGTTAAGGGAGAAGATCGGGAAGAGGGGTGGTAAAGGCAAGGGTGCGGGCTTTGCTGTCAAAAAGAGCGGGGATGCAACTATAGCTCTGGTAGGCTTCCCATCGGTAGGAAAATCCACCCTACTTAACAGGCTTACAGACGCTAAATCCAAGACAGGGGAATACGAATTTACGACCATAGATATCATTCCTGGGGTTATGTCCTATAAAGGCGCCAAGATACAGATATTGGATCTACCGGGGATGATTACCGGGGCCTCTATTGGAAAGGGAAGAGGGAGAGAGATTCTATCAATCATAAGAAATACTGATCTCATCTTGATTCTGCTGGACGTTTTTCATCCACAGCAATTAAGGGTTATAGAAAAGGAGCTGTATGATGTCGGAATTCGTCTGGATCAAGCTCCCCCAAATGTTAGTATAAAGAGGACCATTAAGGGGGGTGTTAGGGTGATCTCAAGCGTTAATCTAGAGAAGATCGATGAGAAGACGATAAGGGAGATCCTAAATGTAAATGGAATTCACTCGGCGGATGTTACATTGCAGGAGGATATAAATGAGGAGCAATTTATAGACGTAGTAATGAAGAACAGGATTTATATCCCCTCCATTATCGCACTGAATAAAATAGATATGATGAGTAAGGAGGAAGTGGAGGCGGTTAGGAAGAAAATCGGAAAAGGGGTAATGGCGATATCTGCTATTAATGAAAAAAATCTTATAGAATTGCAGGAGGGTATATTCAAAAAACTGGGGATTATGAGGATCTACATGAAGCCTAAAGGCAAAGGGGTTGATTTCAATGAACCATTAATTGTGAAAAAGGGCTCTACTATCGGTGATGTGTGTGATAGAATTCATAAAGGAATCAGAGGAAAATTCAGGTACGCAATAGTTCGTGGAAAATCTGCAAAATTTGATGATCAATCTGTCGGTATAAATCATATCTTGGAGGATGAGGATATTTTAACCATAGTGAAAGGTAGGTAAAAATGGGTCTCTTAAAGAAGATTTTTATCGGGTTGGTTTCTATGCTATTGATAACGGATCTGTGCCTCATTGTATTTATTAACACCATAAATGAAACCCTGTTTAATCCGGAGTTCATTGAGATGGAGCTGGACAGGTTGGGATTTTATTCTATGATAAGGGGGAAAATTATAGGATCTATAGAAGATCAAGAGGTTGCTGATGTTATCGATAGAGCCATACCAGAGGGATGGATAAAGGAGCAGACTCAAACGCTACTGAAAAATACGTTCGGCTATCTCAGATCGGAAACGGATACGATAGATATGAAGATTTCCTTGGTTGAAATAAAGGATGAAATTTTAGCTCAGGAATCGCTTCCTCCCTTGATTGAAAACGAGCTCGATAATAGATTCCCAGACAACATAGATCTGTTCGATCTCCTTAAGTTGGGGGAGATCGGGATATTGGAGCAACTGAGAATGTTTTTCAGTTACTTTAAAATCTTCCTCTATCTATTGGTTTTTATAGCGATAATTCTGATTCTGCTTATAATACTGTTACTTCGTAATCTGAAATCCATCTTCCTCGTTATCAGCATCTCATCATTACTCAGTGGTGGAATTTCATATGGAATTTACATTTTGTCTGTTGGTCTAATTTCCGCCCAAATTCAAAGCCTTGAGTCTGAGTTCCTTCCGACGGATTTTCTGTTGATACTCTTAGAGGATATCTTGTTTCCGATAAAAAACTATGGAGTGTTGTTGCTTATAGCAGGAGGCTTACTGCTTATAATATACCTGATCCTCAGAATACTGGAGGAGGGCAGGGAAACCAAGGGGGAAGAGGAAACAGAGCAGCTGCTGAGGGAGGAGATCGAAGGAGATTGATCATTTTTATATGGTAAATCAATATAAATTATGGTGATTTTATGTATAAAGTGGAGATTAAAAAGATAGATTCCCATGGCAGGTTATCTCTGCCCGTTGAATGGAGACGCGCGCTGAAGAGACGCGAGGTTGTGGTAATTGAGTTAGATGATCGCGTTGAGGTCTTATCCAGAGATGCCGATTTAGCCAAATATGTTGACTCTGCAGAGGTGGATGTAAAGAACTTTGAGGATTATCACAAACTACGGAGAGATTTAAGAAAACTAAAATGAGGTTTGTAGATGCTAACATCTTTATCTATGCAATACTTAAGCCCAAGAGAGAACTAGGTGAGAAAGAAAAAGGGATTAAAAAAGATGCAAAGGAGATATTCAGGAGAATAGATAAGGGTGAAAAAGTGATAACATCGGCAGTTCATGTGAGTGAAATATCAAACATCCTGGAGGATGCTGTAAACCTGAGTTTTTCCATATCGTTTATTCGGGATCTGATAGCGAGATGGAATATTACAATAGAGCCTGTGGATAAAGCATCGTATATTATCGCTGTTGTATTGGCCGATGAAAAGAAGATATCCATAAATGATGCAATTGCCTATCAGATAATGCAGAGGAGGAGCATAAAGGATATATATTCCTTCGATAAGCACTTCGATAACCTCCCCGTAAGCAGGATTACGAGATGACCTATCTAACTGAGTAGAAAATTGGATGTAATGTCTAACTACGCAGTCTTCCTCCTTATAATTGAATTCTCGACATTAAGACTTTTCCAGTCAACCATAAATCCCAGTGCATCAAAAATTTCTTCCTGTTTTGAGGGGATGATCTCCCGGATAATATCTAAAGCTTGAGCATAGGTTCCCTTTCCCACCAGTTTATCTAACTTATCAGATATTTCGTCCATTAATTTCTTTGATACCAAGAAATTGCCCGTAAAAACATATCCCTCAATGTCCTTTTGCAGAAATCTTTTAATAGCAACGGTAGAAACATTCAACTCAGAGCAGAGATCATCTACCGTAACTACTGGGGATGTTGGCTGTTTGAAATTATTATCAATGAATTTTACCTCCCTATCCAGTTCTTCTGCCTCGTGTTTTTTTAAAATATTGAGAATTTTGTTTAAAGGAATTGCTCTTTTGTAGAAGATTATACTCTTCAATGATGGTAAACGAAATTTTGAGGAACATAAAAATCTCTCATTGACACATACTATGAGATCTGGAAATAATTCTAACTTCTTCGTCTTCTTTTTTATATACTCCTGGGTCCAGAAACCAACGATCTCCATGAAGATCTTTTGATTATAGCCCTCAAAGCAGAAGTCGGGGAACATAACGACAGAACCCTTTATAAGGGGCTCTGGCTCCCTCTTTAAAACCCATCCAGTATTTAAAGAATTAAATCGTCGGTAAAAATTCTCTTCAATGGCGCTATCAAAAACCGGTTTTATTCTTTCTTCTTCCATGCCTTTTTTATGGTATTTATCAAATTCTTCTTCCCCAAGTTGAAACTCGAATATCCTCTTGTTATCCAGAATCTTGGACTTTAATGACCAGCCTCTGCTGTTTACAACGGATGGGATGAACTTGGCCATTGAAACGCCATACTTCTTTGTTAATTTCAGAACGGATATCGGGCCGTCGATGGTTAGATTTATTCTATTGTCGGATTTCCAGATGTCATACATCAATCCATAAAATCTGAGCTCTCTGAGTAAATTCCTGAGCATGAGTACATCCAGATCCGACAGAGAAATCTCCAATAAATCGGCCTTAAACAGGAGTGTTTGTAATAATGAGAGATTATACAAGCTTATTAATTCATCTGGCGTTATGGATGCAAATTCCCTTATGATGGAATCTTCATCGATCCATAGGTTCTCTTTCAATTCTTTCTTGGATATTCCGAGTTTTGCGGAAGATTTCTCAAACACCATCTCTCTATCTTCTTCCGAGATAATGGGTTTATAATTGGCTGTCTCAAATACCGTCTGTCTCAAGAGAAATGGATCTCTGGATGGTTCCTCCATGATTATTCTCCTCTCCAGCAGTATAAACAGAGACCTGAGAAAACGGTAATCTATAGCTAACGATTCCTCCAGCATCTGAAATTCATCATTCAGGATAGAATATCTTTTTCCGACACATTCAGAGAATAGATTGATAATGCTCTCTGTTATACCCAAATTTTCTTCTGTTCTCTCCATAAATACGGGCTTTATCTTACCTTTTCTTTTTTTAGTGATTAATAAATTTGACGGTAGCATTATTTCGTCCTCCTTCTATAGGAGGTTCCGACCTCCGTGGTTTCTCTGGATACAATTTCATATAGAATTGCTTTCTTACCTTCTTTTTTTCTCAATATTCTACCAAGTCTTTGGATAAATTCCCTCTTACTTCCCGTACCACTTAATATTATTCCAATATTCGCCTCCGGAACATCAACACCTTCATCCAGAACCTTCGATGACACTATTCTGGAATACGCCCCTTGTTTGAATTTTTCCAAGACATCCGTCCTCTCTTCTTTCTTTGTGGTATGAATGATGGACGGTATTAAAAATTCGTGTGATATCCTTCTGACCAGATCATTGTGCTCTGTGAATATAATTATTCTGTCCTTGGAATGTTTTTGCAATAGACGAGACAATACCTTCAATTTGGTGAATGAATTTAATGCGATCTTCCTTGCTTTGTGCCTCGCCAATAACGCCTTCCTTGCCTCCGGATCCCTACCAGTCCTCATTATGAAAAACTTGAAGTCTCTGGGCGTTCTTAATGAGATGTTGTGTGTCTTTAAATAGTTTCGATAATAATTGTAATTTTTGTTATATTCTCTTTTCTCTTCATCGGTTAATTCAGTATATATCTTCTCCAGTGAATACTCAGCGAGGTGTTCTCCACTTAAACTGGATGCTTTCTCCTCAAAGACAACTCCACCAACCAACCTGGGCAATTCCCTGTGTAATCCATCTGCCCTCTCATATGTTGCAGTCAAACCCAACCTATAAGGGGAACAGAACATCTCCGCAATATGTCTGTAACCCTCCGAGGGTAGATGGTGAACCTCATCAAATATCACCAATAAAAATTTATTCCCCAGTTCCTCAGCTTGTAGATAAGAGGTATCATAGGTTGCAACTGTTATTGATTTTAATTTTTTCTCTTCGCCAGAATATTCCCCTATCTCTATATCAAACGATTCCTTTAATACAGATTTCCACTGCCTCACTAAATCCAGTGTGGGAACAACAATTAGAGAGGGAACATTTAACTCGGAGATTATATTTACAGCCACTAGAGTCTTACCGGAACCCGTTGGCAATACAATAATTCCCTTCCTCGATTTTAACCATGAATCAACGGCATTTCTTTGATAGTCCCTCAATTTATACCTGGAAAGTTTAAATCTGGGGCACGGTATGGGATCCAATACCTCATCCTCAACATCGATTCCATCCCTCACAATAAAATCAGATGAATCATACCTGCTGAGAGTTCCCTTTAGATAATTCAGGATGTCTGAATAATGCAGAGCCAATGCCCTGTAGCATTTGGAACGCTCATCCCACCTGCTGTTTGGGACGTGAGTTCCTCTAATTAATATGGAACCCTTGTGATAGGAGAGATGGACTGACATAATAGATAAATGGATGAAAAATTATTAAGTTGATTTAGTTGTAGTGCCTACCCCTTCAAAATCTCCTCTACCAGCCTATTAACGAGGGTGTCTCTGTTCTGGAACGTAACCCCTGTTATCTCCGTATCCTTACGCATTCTAATTCTCTCGGTAAATTCGTCCCTTCCAAGTTTTATTGTACCTAAGACCTTGCCCGTATCCATAGCCCTTAGAACCACAGCTTTGAATTTCTCCGAGAAGAGCTCCATCTTCCCCACCTCGTCGATGACGATTATGTCTTTTTCCAATGAATCGAGAATACTCTTTACGCCTATTTCCTCTAAATCAATTAAATTAACAGAATATTTTCCCACCCTGAATCTTCCTTTATAATTTACGTGAGAAAGTATTCCCTCATTTCCGTCCAGGGTTAAAATTTTAAATCCCTTCCTGATTCCTTTTTCTCTGATCTCCTCCGTGTAAAAGCCTCCCACTTCTCTGTTTTTTATTTTCTCAATTACCCTCATGATCAGGGTTGTTTTCCCAATTCTGGGAGGACCAGTGAGAAGGATATTTTTGTTCATTTTAACCTTATTGAATTCGTGAAGCGAATTACTCAAAATTGCTTTGCAATTTTGGTACAGCAAAATCATTTCATGATTTTGTGTCCAACGAATCTATGATTCGTTCGGAGCCAAAATTCCGAAGGAATTTTGCGCTCCTTTCTTTTTCGTCAACGTTTTTCTTTTGTAAAGAAAAAGGTTGAAAGGATATTTTTCCCTGACATCTAATATAATTAGACATGCTAAATGAAGTAACGAAAATTTCCCTGGATGGAAAGGAGATCTTTTTGATTGGAACCGCGCACGTTTCTAAGGAGAGCGTGGATCTAGTGAGGGATGTTATAGAAGAAGAAAGCCCGGATATTGTGGCTGTTGAATTAGATAAGCAGAGATATGATTCATTGTTGAATAAGAAAAAATGGGATGAAACCGAGATCCATAAGGTAATCAGAACCGGAAGGATTTATCTATTTCTACTACAGCTCTTATTGACAAATTTTCAACGCAAGATCGGCGATGAACTCGGGGTTAAGCCGGGGTCTGAGATGTTGAAGGCGATAGAACTCGCGAAGGAAAAGGATATTAAAATAGGTCTGGTAGATAGGGATATCAGAATTACCCTGAAGAGAGCCTTTAAAAAGATGTCCTTGAGGGAAAAATTTTCTCTTTTCTATGGGTTTTTCTCCGGGATCTTTGAGAAGGAGGAAATTAACGAGGAAATTCTCGAGAAATTGAAGGACAAGGACGTAGTGACGGAGATGATGGAAGAATTATCGAGGGAGATACCGTCGATAAAGGATGTTCTGATAGACGAGAGAGACATGTATATCGCAAACAAGATAATTGGCTTGGAGGATAAAAAAATTGTTGCCGTTGTTGGTGCAGGACACGTCGAGGGAATAAAAAAATTTATTGAGTCAAAAAATGGAGAAAGGGAGATAGAAAACCTGGAGGAAATTCCTGAATCCGGAAACACATTAAAATATATTGGCTATCTGATTCCAATAATCTTTCTAGCAATAGTTGGGTGGGGCTTCTATACCAACGGAACAGAGCTTACGATAGAGATGCTGAAGAGGTGGTTTCTGATAAACGGGATCCTATCTGCCATCGGGGCTGCCCTCGCCTTAGGTCATCCCCTTTCGGTAATAACAGCCTTTCTGGCTGCACCCTTCACTTCATTAAATCCAACGTTAGCTGCAGGTTGGTTTGCCGGATTGGCTGAGGCATGGGTAAGAAAGCCTAGGGTAAAGGACTTTAATGGCTTATTTAGGTTGGATAGAATGAGGGATTATTGGGGAAATGGGATTACGAGAATTTTCTTGGTGATAGTATTTGCAAATATCGGGAGTTCAATAGGAACGTTTATTGCCTTGCCTTATTTAGCTCTGTTGCTCTAATTTTTATGATGGAGGAAAAACCTAAACTCTTCGGTGTTGTCGGGCATCCAATTCAGCATTCTCTCTCTCCTTTAATGCATAACGCGGTTTTCAAAAAATTTGGGCTGAATTACAGTTACTCTGCATTTGATATCGAAAAAAATGACCTAGAGCTGTTTCTGGACAGGTGCAGAGGAGGGAATTTTCTTGGTCTGAACGTTACAATTCCTTATAAGGTTAGTGTTATCAGGTATCTAGATAACCTAGATGAGAACGCAAAACTCATTAATGCGGTGAATACCATAAAATTTGAAGATAAGATACTTTTGGGGTATAATACCGATGGTTTGGGTTGTGTCAGGGCGTTAGAAGAAGCTAATGTGAAGGTCAAGGGTAAGAGAATTCTCATCCTGGGCGCGGGGGGTGCCGCACGGGCCATTGCATTTCAATGTGCTTTAGAGGGAGCCGAGTTGGTTATTTCAAACAGGACGATGGATAAGGCAATGAGATTAGCGAAAGAAATCAGAGAAAAATTGAACAGGAGAATATTGGTCGTGAATTTCTCTGAGAGTTCCATCCGGGAGATAATTCCAACAACAGATATTCTCATAAATACCACGTCCGTTGGAATGCACCCGAAAGTACGTAGAAGTCCAATATCTCCAGACGTTCTTGATCCCGAACTTACTGTTATGGACATTGTCTACAATCCGATAGAAACGCAATTTCTGAAAAGTGCAAAAAGAACAGGTTGTAAAACCATCGATGGGGTCGGAATGTTCGTTCATCAGGGAGCAGAATCCCTGAAGATCTGGTTGGATATAAAGGCTCCGATAGATATGATGAGGAAAGTGGTGCTGGAAAAACTCGAATGAATGATTATGTCTTTCTCATGTAAACCTTTCTTGCGGGGAATGATATCTCTATGCCCTCCTTATCAAATCTCCTCTTCAGGTTTTTTATAAATTCATGGGTTACAAGATATTTGTCTACAAATTCATTCACCCTGAGGATGATGGAGAAATTTATATTTGAGTCCCCAAACTCGTTATAGCGGATAAATGGTTCGAAGGTTTTTACAGCTCCCTTTGTTCTTTCAAGGGTTTCTTTTGCGACCTTCACCACTATCTTCTCGACCCTATCGAGATCTGAGTCATAGGCAACACCACATTTTATGATTGCTGACATCTCCTGGACGGGCGAATAATAGTTTGTTATCTTACTCTGAGCCAGTTTTGAATTTGGAATTATGATGATGTTGTTTGTGAGTGTCCTTATTCGGGTAGAGCGCCAGCCAATGTCTTCAACGTAACCCTTGTCGCCGTCCTCTAATTCTATATAATCGCCCCTCTTTACGGGTCTGTCGGCAATGATGTAAAGACCCGCGAAGAAATTTGATAGGGATTCTTGCAATGCTAAAGCGACCGCTAAACCCGCAATTCCAAGGCTTGCTACTAGTGCGGTTATGTCTATTCCCAATCTGCTTAGGATCAGAATCAGTGCGAGGGCATAGACAAAGGCATAAGAGATCTTCTCAATCACGGGTAGAAATTGCTTATCCACGGTTGTCTTGGTTCTTACTGCGACTTCCATCGCGTACCATTTTATTACAGCATTCAGTACCCTCGCTAAGACAAAGGTAAAAAAGAGTACGGCAATTAAGAAAAATCCCAGATCTATTTCTTCTGAGTATTTAGAAAGCATGGGTATGGAACGTAGTGCAAAATAAATTCCCCCTAGAATTATAGCAAAGAACAGGGGTTTTCTCGTGATATCTATCAATGTATCATCCAATGTGCTTCTCGTCCTCTCGGCTATTGGTTTAATGCGTCTGCTGAGAAAGAGATCGACAAATTTGGCTATAAAGAGTGACAGAACGAATATTAAAATTGCCGTTGCAAACAATGTTAGGTCTTCGAGTATGGAGCTAGTATCGGGTAACATTTTTCATGTCTTGTCAACATTTGAATTTGCGAAGCAAATTCCGGGGGTTTAGAAAGGGGGCTTGCCCCCTTCTATCGGGTAACATTTTTCATGTCGATAAGTGCTCTCTCCAGTTTTTCTAATTCTTCCCCGAAGCCGGTCCAGTTTCCCTCCCTTATATAAATTTGAGCGGAATTAAAATGCTCAAGAGCCAGGTCTATTAACTCTCCTATGGTTTTATTTTCCCTTTCCCTTGGTGGAATTTCCTCAATTTCTATCTCAAAAAGCTTGGAGAATGCCAGATCTAGGTTCTTTTCCATCACAACCTTTGATCTGTAGGAAACAACGACTCTCTTTAATTCTGGCATCGTCGCCTGTTCCGCTTTTATGTAAAGGGGCTCTACATAAAGCAAGGTATCCTCCACCGGGATTACCAGGGTATTGCCCCTGATTACATCGGAGCCGTATTGGCTCCAGAGGGTTAGTTGCTGCGAGATCTGATCATCTTGGTCTATCCTTGCTTCGATCTGCATTGGTCCATAGATTAATTTTTCCTTGGGAAACTTATAGATGATCAACTTTCCATAGTCTTTGTCGCATTTGGCACCCATCCACGCGATCATATTGTCCTTGTTTTTCGGTGTAAGCGGTATCATCAAAATAAATTCCAGGCTTTCTTCTCCGGGCAATCTGGTAATAATGTAATACGGAGCCATCTCCTGCTTGACCCCCTGACCATAGATCTCATTGGGTATGACCCATTTATCCTCTTTATTATAAAACACCGTAGGATCCGTCATGTGGTAGATCCCATAGACGTTTGCCTGTATGTTGAATAAACCCTCTGGATATCTAATATGTTTTTTCAATCCATCGGGCATATCCTCAAATCTCTTGAATAAATCCGGAAAGATGTTCATATACGTCTCTATCAATGGGTCCTCTGGATCGATTACATAGAAAATTGTATTGCCATTATACGCGTCTATAACGACCTTGACGGAATTTCTGATATAGTTTATATTCATGTTTTCATGTGGGGTGGAGTATGGATATCTATTTGTATATGTATAGGCATCCTGAATCCAGTATGTCTTTCCATCGACTGTAACAACATAGGGGTCTGGATCATAGAGAAGGAACGGCGCTATTTCTCCCACTCTTTGATGGATATTTCTATTAAATAGAATCCTGCTCTCTGATGTGATGTAATGACTCAGAATGAGATTTATATCACCAAAGCGGATGCTCATTATCAATCTCTCAATGAATGAATTTAATTCTACTCCTCCAGTTCCTTTATAAGTGGTAAATTCGTTCCTATCCCCCTTGGGGTAATCAAATTCCTCGGTCGTTGTTTTAACAACTATGAAGTGATCTGTCCTCTCCCCGTAATAGATTTCGGGTCTCTCTATAATCAAATTTTTAAATTCAGATCTCGGTGGTATGTCCTTAACGAGGAATTCTGGGAGCCCCCCTTCGGTAAATTTATTTACCGGGCTCATGCAGATTCCATAGCCGTGCGTGTATAATAGATGTCTATTAACCCACGTCTTTGCCTCCTCACTCAGCTGTTCATAATCCATCTCCCGGGGCGATAGCATTACCTGTGTATATTCATCCTCTATCGTGTATCTGTCGACATCCACGTCATTAAAGTCATAGTAACTCCTAATTTCTTGCATCTGCTTGTATGTCTGCTTTAATGGCCTCCAGTCCCATAGTCTGATGTTTTTTATTATATCCTGGTTTTCTGATATGTACTCCATCGATATATTCTCCTTCGGGATGAGTGCAATTTCTTGGATGTCATTCAATCCATACGCATTCCTTGTATATTCGATATTTCTCTCTATGTATTCCCGTTCCATGGAGATTTCATTTGGCAGGACCCTGTACTGCTGTATTACTCCGGGGTATGCTATGGTTCCGAGCAGAGCTAAGACGTAGATTGCCACCACAGCGATTAATAAACCCTTAATTTCGAGTTTCGAGGTTAGTGCAAGTACGGACGAAGTAAGGAATAATATGGCAACAACTAGAGAAATAAAGATGAGAAGAGATAGAACCGGTAAAAATGCATTTATATCTGCATAACTCGCGCCAAAAATAACCCCTCTCTCTGAATAGAGAATATCAAAGCGGTCGAGATAATTCTTCCATGCAATTAATAAAAAGAAAATGGCAATCAAGCCATAAAGGTGGGCCTTTGCCTTTTTACTTACCTCCAGTCCAGCAAGGGGGAATTCCTGTCCGGGTATGATGTATCCCTCCTCTTCAACTTCTACCACTGGTTTTATGAGAACGATCTCCTTTTTATTCAGGTAAATTACAGTTATTGCAATTATCGAGGACAATACAATGAAGAACAGAAAATTCTGCACGAGCCTGTAAAATGGCAGTGTGAATATATAAAAACCGATATCCTTGGAAAATATCGGGTCAATCATCCCAAATTCTTCCTGGTTTAGATATCTAAGGATAATCTCCCAGGAACCGCTCAGGATCAAACCAACAATTGCTGATAAAATTGCAATTGCTATGTACTTTCTCTTGAGCTTTCCTTTTCTATCTGCGAGATATGCATTGATCGATATAAGGAAAAATAATATAAAGGTTGCCAATAGAAATATGCCTATCTTTGTAGTTAAAACCGTCATGAAAACAGATCCATATTCTAGGGATTGAAACCACAGCAGGTCCGAATACAGAACTGCAACATTCGGAATAACGAATATGAGAATGAAGAAGGCTATGAAAAATACCACATAACCCATGGGAATATTAAACTCCTTTGGCATTTTGGCCATATATGGTATTGGAATAGAATCGCTATAAAGGGATTTTCCATTATTATAGGCCTGTTATAAATTATTACCCATGATAGTCTCTGGAAAAGAACTGGTTAAATTCGTTGAAAACCTGATTTATGAGAAGAAGCAGGTAAAGAGCTACGAAATAGATCTAACTCTTAGAGATATATATGAAATAGAAGATAAGGGTTCATTAGACTTTGGGGGAAGCGAATACAGGGCATCAGAGAAAAATAGAATAGAACCGGTAAAAAAATCTGAGGAGAAATATGGATGGTGGTATCTAAAACCTAAAACGTACCTTATAACCCTGAACGAAACCGTAAAACCGGGATTCATCTATTTCATATCGCCGCATCCCAGGCTTCTCAAGGCAGGAGCAACTCATCCCACCCTGATGACGATGGATTGGAAGTCGGATTACGTACTGCCTTTAGATGTGAGCGAAATGGGTCTTAATCTGAAGGAAAATGCAAGGGTGTCTAAGCTTTTTGCGCTAAAGATTCAAATCTGAGTTTCTATCTCTTTGAGAACGTCCCTGAGTGGGAGATTATATTTCTTCGCAATCCGTTGAAGATCTTCGAATTCCGTTTTCACTCCATATTCGGATCTCTTTACCCTGATCTTTTCGGTTTTTCCCTGAATTTTTACCTTTGCCTCTTTCATCTCCCTCTTCGCTTCAAATCTATCTATAGAGATAACCCTAACCCCCAGGGTTCCGGTCTCCTCCATCAGGATTCTTGAGAATTTCTCCGGTTCTGTGGTTAGAATTCTGATTAAGTATCCTAATCTACCTTTCTTCATAATTGTATGGACTATATGGATATCCAGTGCACCCTCATCCATTACCCTCTCCATCAGATAGGAGATTACCTCTGGAGTGCAGTCATCTACATTCGTTTCCAGTAAGACCAGTTTACTTGATTTCATTTTCTGTTTATTGCTAAAATTTTATAAGCCAGAGCAGCGGCACCGTAGCCGTTATCTATGTTCATTACAGCCAGGGGGGTGCAGGAATTTAACATGGTGAATAGGGCTGTTTTCCCATTGGCTCCGGTTCCATAGCCAACTGATGTAGGAACGGCAATTACGGGGATTAGGACCAGACCGGCAACTACGGAGGGGAGGGCGCCTTCCATTCCGGCAATGACTATCAAAACCGAGACCTTTTTCATCTTTTCAATGGCTGGAAAAACCCGATGAATTCCCGCGATTCCGATGTCATATTCACAGACGGTTTCGCAGCCTAATTCCTCTGCGATTGCCTTTGCCTCTTCAGCAACA
>JGI24422J19971_10000272_pt1 | contig 27647 bp, 28 predicted proteins | sample DeeMarSWOR152_54_FD_19971 | JGI IMG/M metagenome (IMG submission 19971) | reverse complement strand
GGAGACTTACTTGAACCCGCAGCCAAAAGCCTCTTCAGCTTAGAAACAAAGCTTTTACCCTGTTCTTTATAAAGCCTGTACAGAGCGAACACAAACAACTGAGCATACACATAGGGATAGTTGTAGAAGCGATAGTTTGCCAGATAATAATGCACCTTCATCGTCCACTCCCACTTCATCACACCCAACCAATCAACAGAATCACCATATATCTTATCTCGCGCTGCAACCCACAATTTAGCAACAGTCTCTCCATCCAAGAATCCGCCTCGCCCTATGGTGTCATACATACTTTGTTCAAAGAAAACCCGCGCAGAGACCTGGAAAGCCGCCATGCCGAACTCGTCCAGTACATTGGCAAGGATCGCCTGTTTTTCTTCCTTTGTCTTGGCTTTTGAAAGCAATTGTTCGGTCAAGAGTAGTTCACCGAATATGCTTCCAGTTTCTGCGATGCAACTACCTATCTCATAGTTGCTCGGCTTCTGCGTCCTCGAACCAAGATACGCATGAACAGCATGACCCAGCTCGTGCGCTTGAGTGTAGACGTCACCCATCTTCTTGTTAAAGCTCTGTAAGATGTAAGCGCTCTTTCCAGCCAGCCACGAAGAACAAAAAGCTCCTGAACTTTTTCCTTTCCGTACCTCGCCGTCAATGTGTCGTCTCTCAAACATCTCATCAACCCAACCTCCTATCTCCTCATTAAATCCACTGTAGGCATTCACTATTTCCTTCCGAGATTCTCTCCAGGGATACTCCATTTCGGGAGCATTAGGCAGAGGAGCAACCACATCGTAGTTGGCTAACTTGTCCAATCCCATAAGCTTAGCCTTTAACCTGAGATACCTTCGATATAGGCCCACATTCTTCTTAATAGTCTTCATTAGACTGTCAATAGTCTGTTGGTCAACATCATTGGCGATCAAGCTCTGAGTCATTGGAGTTGGATACTTCCTCAGTTTGCACATTTGCAGATGGTCTTCACACACCGAGCGAATAGCGCTTGCCCAGACAATCTCATCCTTCCCAAGATTCTCATAGACTATTTGATTAGCTTGTTTCCGTAGATCACGATTTGGACTCTGATAGAGACCGATTATCTCGCCGTAGGGAAGCGTCTTTGTCTTGCCTTCAATTTCTATGTCAAAGGTTCTAGTGGAGAGCCAATCATTCTGGAGCATCTCCCATGCGCTAATTCCGTTCTTGTCTTTCATAATTATCAAGCGTTCCTCGGTCTCTGAGAGCATATGTGGCACTCTTCTCAATACCCTTTCAAGATAATGTTTATACTCTGCCAGCACCGATTCAGTGACCAACGACGGGTTTTGAGCAAGAAGCTTACCCAACTCGATATCTATAAAAGCTAACGCTTGACCAACTTTCATATACGCTCTGCGTGCAGCATCATTAAGCTGTTTAGCAACATCATCAGTTGAATCAGCTGAGTACATTAGACGGCAGTACTTGACAACTCCCTCAAATTTGAGGGTATTAGCATCTTTAATTTCCAAAAGTTCCATGAGCCCTTTCGCATTAAGTCTCCCAATCTTGCCGTGATACTTATCCCGAATTTTTTCTCCTTCAGCCACCATAGACTCCAGTCTCTTTTGAATTGAAGGGGGGTCAGTGTTCTCAACCATTTGTGAGAGATCCCAAATCATCTCATCTTTAGTCATTTTAATCAGTCCAACCGATCCTTAATTTCGCTATTGTCTTATTAAATATACTTTATGTCTTATATGCATAAACTAAATATGAAGCTGCTGGCACTGTTGCTATTTTGTAATGTTTGAAGGTGAGTTGGATGAGTAAACGTATGGAGAGATGGATTACCTGTTTGATATCGGGGTTAGATGAGTATATTGATAAGGAAACACGAGTTAAAGTGTTAGAGCCGTGTGGGCGACAATGCCAATCTCAGAGTTTCATCCAAAAAGCCAGAAATATTTATCAGAAGTCGGAGAATATTGACGAATTCTTGGATAAGTTTGGGCAAGTTTACAAGCATCTTCACAGGGAAGGAGACAGTGTCTATATCATCTACCCAAAATGTTACTGTTCATTTGTCAATAAGATTCCTCCAAGAAAGTTGTCAGCAACGTACTGCAACTGCTCTAGAGGATGGGCGAAGGCATTGTTCGAGGGGGCCTTAGGACGCTCAGTCGAAGTCATTATGGAAGAATCAATCATGAAAGGAGATAAACAGTGCAAATTCAGAATTGTTCTGTGAGCTCTATTTCTCTAATAGTCTGTTTTTGTTATCTCTAGGAGCTTATAATATCTTAGTAGCATCTAGCTTTATCTTGTCATGAGTCTTGCCATGAGTCCGTTTATCCACTCTCTCGGTTGTTGCTTGAACACTTCCAGTGCAGCTTCTACTCCTGAGGTCTTCACGTCGAAGCCTATTTCTAGTAAGACTTGTTCTAGAGCTGCCAAGGTTGGGATTATGTATTCTGGTGAGGCTACCAAGCCCATGTGACCAATCCTAATCAGCTCCCCTTTACCATAGGTTTCTTTACTCTTCACCAAGCCTCCTAGGCTCCCACTTATCATTATGTTAAACTTCTCCATCATCAGCCTCCTTATCTTGTCCTCCTTGTCCATGGGAACCTTCACGGCTGTGACCGTTCCAGCTGCATCTTCTTCTTCCGGTAGGACGCTTAAGCCCATAGCCCTGACTCCCTCCCGCACAGCCTTTCCAGCAACGTAGTGTCTTCTGAATCGATTCTGCAAGCCCTCCCTAAACGCTATCTTCACAGCCTCACCTAATGCTAAGATGTTCGTCGTGGGCATGGTGACTGGGTGAGTTCCACCCCACCTCATGTACTTCCAGGCTGAGAAGTCTATGAAGTAAGGGGTCATGTATTGAGGCTTATCCTTAATACTCTCCCAGATTTCCTTGCTTACAGCTATCGGAGAGAGGACATGTATAGAGCCGAGAGCTTTACTCGCGTAGCCCATGCAGACATCTATGTTCCAGTCATCCATCCTTAACTCAGCTCCTCCCAGTGAAGCTATGGCATCGACTACGCAGGTTTTACCTGTCTCCTCGGCGATTTCACAGATTTCCCTAATTGGGTTTTCCACCCCAGATGAGGTCTCGATGTGTACCAAGAAGATAGCTTTTGCATCCTTCTCCTTGACAGCAACATTTCTCACCTTTTTTGGATCTATAGCCTTTCCGAAACTCTCTCTAACGATGATGGGTTTTCCACGGAAAGCCTCCACAGCCATATTGATGTATTCTCCGAAGAATCCGTTCGTAAGGGTTATCACCTTATCTCCAGGCTTAACTATGTTCGCGACTGCCATATGAGTTGCCACCTCACCCGAGCCTGGATACAAGATGATTTCTCCCTTCGTTTGGAAAATCTTCTTCAGATCTTCGCATACTCTGCTGAACGCTTTGTCCCAGTCAGGTCCATAGTGTGGAAGAACTCGATTCTGAAGCTTCTCTAGGACCTCTGGATAAGGCTCACTAGGACCTGGGACCATGAGCAATCTTCTCTTAAACGACATTTTCCAATGCTCCCTGCACCATGTAAGCATACATGCCAACCTTAAGTCTAACGAAGAATAGATAAAACTAGCTGTTTATGTTGCACGCGCTAGGATTATTTTTAGGCGTCTTGTAGGAATTATGCACGTGAAATAGGTAATGAAGGGGCTTCCAAGTGCAAACAAGAACATACGTGTAATCATCATCTGCCAAACCATGCTTAGATTATCTTCGAGAGGTAATGCGATGACTGCGCGCGCATAGTTAACGAATGAAAGTTGCATATACGCTGACGAAGACAAAATGAAGATTATCCCAACAGTATAAAGCATAGAATGAAAGATGTTCTTTCTAACAACCTTAGAAGAGTAGGCTCTGTCAAAGAAAGTGAACAATGAGACACCAAAATACATGGTCAACAAACTAATTGCATACAGACCAATCATCGAAGTCAAAGAAATAGACCCCGCATAAATAGACTGGACGGAAATATAGATGTCGACACTAAGAGTGACGAATAACGTAACCCCGAGAATTACCGAAAGATAAAGCAGTACAAGAATGAATTTTCCGAGACTCATAGTATTCTTCAGTAGTTTTATTCTAGAAGGCGTCTTAAATCTTACGATTTACCAATATGCATGGCATTTGCTCCTAGGCCCTCACAACTAGTTTCCTCTGAAACGCTCTCAAAAGGCAACATTTAGCTTAAAAACAAGACTAGAATAAACCGTGAATTTAGCTAACGTTATAAGTCCTTGTATTTGTTAAGTTCCCAGTTCGTGACACTTCTTTGAAACTCGTTCCATTCAGTCGTTTTCGCCTCAAGATACTTGTTGAACACATGCTCTCCCAAAGTCTCCTTCATCAACCTACTCTTCCTAAACTCATCTATAGCTTCTCCCAAATCAGCAGGCAGAGTCTTTATGTAAAACTTCGCAAGTTTACTATCGTCAAATCCATATACGTCCTCTTCAACCGGAGCTGGAGGTTCAATCTTTTCCTCAATTCCCTTAAGACCTGCCGCCAACATAACTGCAAAGGTTAAGTAAGGGTTACAACTCGGATCAGGACATCTCAACTCAAGCCTAGTAGACTTCTCCCGACCCACACTATATCTTGGAACCCTAATCAACGCAGACCGATTCCTTTGACCCCAACAAATGTAAACTGGCGCCTCATACCCACGCACCAACCGTTTATAACTGTTAACAGTAGGACACAAAACAGCTACCATTTCTCTAATATACTTGAGTTGACCACCCATAAAATAATAGGCTATAGAAGAGAGTTTGTACTTATCCCCTCCATCATAAAAAAGATTCTTGCCATCCTCACTGAAAAGCGACTGATGGGTGTGCATTCCACTTCCGTTAACGCCTGAAACAGGCTTTGGCATGAAAGTTGCGTATAAACCACTGTTGTTAGCAACCGTTTTAATGGCTTGCTTAAGTGTCATAACCTTGTCAGCACTCCTTAACGCATCCGAGTATTCTATGTCAATTTCATGTTGGCTGGGTGCGCACTCATGATGAGTCATCTCAACATTTATCCCGAGGCTTTCTAAGGTGGACATCATAATAGCTCGTATGTCAGTCGCTAAATCTCGAGGAGAGAAATCAAAGTACCCCGCAGTATCATGATAAGTTCTGCTTTCCTTTGACCTAAATAAAAAGAACTCGATTTCCGGTCCAACATAGTAGCAGTACCCCTTTTCTCTCGCTCTCTCCTGAACCCTCTGGAGGACGTAACGGGGGTCACCAGCAAAGGGAGTTTTACCTGGTTCATGAACCTCACAGATCATTCTTGCAACATTTTTTTCACTGCGTGGCCATGGGAGAAAAAGATACGTTGAGAGATCTGGAATTAACAGCATGTCACTTTCATGTATCCTTGTGAAACCCTCTATCGAAGAACCGTCAAACCATTTCCCATTGTCCAAGCAATCTTCCAGTTCTCTCGGCGAAGTAGTCACACTCTTTAGGCGTCCAGACAAATCAGAGAACATCAAGTCAATGAACTCGATTTTGTCGGTTTTCACTTTCTTCATTATATCCTCTTTTTCCATAACCTTCCCTTTCTTACAACTGTGCCAATAAACCCTTCAAGTAATCTTAGTCTCTGACTTAAGACTTTTTTCAACACAAACAAATAATGTTTAACACAAGTAAAAAGCAATGAAATAGAGTAGTTATTCATAAACGTTATTTATTCCAAATATTCAAGAGAATCTTACACTTCAAAAAGAGGAAAGCCAAATGAAACAGAGATCAATCTTCAAGATTGACATAACCAAAATCGAAGGAGCCGGAGATTTTCCATGCCCAAACTGTGGTGTTATCATATCTCCGGACGATGAAACCGAAACAGTCTACACTATCATAGAAACAAAAACCAAAAATGACGTCTTGCAGGGATTAATACTTCAATGTAATAAATGTAAAAGTAAGATTCATTTAGTGGGCTTTCTAACTGTCCAGAACCAGACTAAGATTCCTTCATAACAAAATAATCCGTATATAACTACCTATCTTTATGGCTTTAATCTTCTCATTCTTATCTGTGCTTTCTGCAACATGTGGTTACACGCCGAAGCCTGAGAAGACATTCAACAAACCAAAAATTATGAAAATACGCAAAACCTAGTGAAAAAACTGAAAAAAAGCAAGAACCAAGGTAATAGTGCTATTTTGTGAAAAGAAATGGTGGACCGGGCGGGATTTGAACCCGCGGCTTCCGCCTTTTCCGAACATTATGCGAAGGCGGCGTTTGCACTAATCCCATTGTGTTTATGAGTTTATTCATGCCAAACTGAACTACCGGCCCAATAAAGGTTTGATAATGGCGTGAATATTAACATTTTTGAATTAGTTGGAAGGTAACGTAGAAGGCTTGTACTCAAATGTAGTATCCTTTGATATCTCAACCTGAACCCACAGACGATAAACCTAACAACACAGCAAATATAAGCAACCACTGCAACCTATAACAATCCAAAAAAGGGACAAAATATGACTGAAACAACGACTTCAATCACCACCCCTACATGCACATCATGTCACAAAACAATTCCCCCAGAAACGGAAGCAACAAAATTTCCTTGCCCAAACTGCGGAGAAATTATAATATGGAGATGCCCAAAATGCCGAAAATTCGGACGCCCTTATAAATGTCCCAAATGTGGATTCACTGGACCATAGGAGATATTTAGGGTACCTCTCTTTTTGCTTCCTTTTTATTGAGATGTTATATCTGTCGTTTTGGTTCTTCTTGGTGGTTCTGTTACGAAGATAAGTAGGATTGTTAGGGCTATGAGTCCCATTATCCCGCTTAGGAAGAATGGTGTTCCTGCTCCTCTCATCGTTAGGTTAAGTGGCTCTATATAGAATTCTTGAAGTTTGAAGACATAGAAGAGCCATGGTCCTAGAAGTACTCCTGCAATCATGCCTACGTCGAAAAACGCCGTGAACCTTCCGAATAGTTTTCCCCTTATCTTCGCGGGAACGAGGTCAGCTTGTAACGCTCTTCCCGCAGGCATGCTTACGTTTATTCCTAGTGATCTGAACGCCATGACTCCTGTTGCTTGCCAAAGGTCTAAGGTGAATGGGAACACTATTGATCCGAGTCGAGATGATAGGCTTCCAATGGCTATTATTGGCTTCCTTCCCCATTTGTCGGCTAATTTTCCAGCGAAGAAGTTGCATAGTATACCTACGAATCCAGACATGGATAGGATTGCTCCAATTTGGAAACTGGTGGCCCCGAAGATTCCGCCTAGGAAGAGGACGGCGACTGGGGCGATGAAACCTACTGCGAAGCCGTTGGTTAAGTTTGTAACGTACAAGACCCTTGTGGAACGCAGAACCCATCCAGTAAGCTTAACGTCGTTTTTTTCTGAGCTTTCTATTCTTTTTATGTCGGCTCTTTCTCCTCTTGTCTCTTTGACCTTCCACGCCACTAATCCTATGGCGACTACAGATAATAGAGAGTCTATGAAATATGGGATTCTGTAACTATTTTCCAAAGTTAGCCCCAGAACGGTCTCTGAAAGAAATTGAATAGTCCCACCGAAGATGGGTCCTATGAACCATCCCACCATGGTTAAGGTTAAGAAGAATCCTAGGGCTTCGCCTCTTCGCTCTTTTGGAACTTGATCAACCAAGGAAGATTCTGCTGCAGGGCGAACTGCTGCTGTAGCCACTCCGTTTAGAGCTCTGAGAATTATAAGTATCTGCCAATTGGGAACTAAACCCGTTAATGTGCCTAGGAAGACATCTACCAGTAATCCTGCTTGAATCAGTTTTTTCCTCCCAACTCGATCAGAGAGACTCCCAAGCGGAGAAGAGAGAAATGCGCTTGTAACCATGAAGGCAGCCATGAAGACTCCTATAAACCATTCATCAGCCCCAAGAGAGATTGCGTAATAAGGGAAGTAGGACGCAGGTATAGTGCCAGCAATATTCTCGACTAAGGAGGTGATTGACAAAACTACAACGCTGGCTGAGTATACCTCTGAACGATGCATCAACCATCCCTTTTAGTCCTTAGAGTTTAAATCATAAATGAAAATCTAGCATATATACCTCACAATATGCCTGATACTCTAAGGAAAACACGCACAAAAGGTTATTAATCTAAATAACTTCTATATGGCAAATCAAAACTGATGACGCCTAACTGAAAGGAAAATGATGAGGCATCTTCACAATGGCTGAGAACTATAGATTCATGAAACCTTACATGTAGGAGGCAGGAAAAAATGGCGCAAGTCCTTATATCTTTCAAAATTTACCCAACCAACATAATGGACCTAAACAAACTGAAACAGAAAATCGAAAAACAACTGCCAAATTACGCCAAAATTCACAAAACTGCAGAAGAACCAGTAGCGTATGGCTTGAACGCGTTAATAGCTCAGATACTCATCCCAGAAAACCAAGAAGGCGCCTTAGACCAACTAGAAAAAGTCTTACAAAAAATCCCTGAAATCAGCCAAATCCAAACAATAATGGTCTCAAGAACCCAGACACCTAATCTTTAAAGTTTATATAGGAAGCCATTCTTTCGACATGTAGAAATTCTAGCTAGGAGAAACAGAAACTTGAGTGAGGCACAGTTACGAGTTGGAGACGCGAGACAACGTGATGTGGGTAGAGGAATTGCAAGAATAGATCAAAAAGCAATGCAAGAACTTGGTATATCGGCAGGTGACGTAGTCGAGATTGTAGGAAAAAGAAACACTGCAGCCATTGCATGGCCAGCCTACTCAGAAGACCAAGATAAGGGGATCATAAGAATCGATGGTTTTACTCGAAAAAACGCTGGGGTGGCAATAAATGAATATGTGGTCATTCGTCCAGGAAAGGTGGCAAACGCAACAAGTGTGGTCTTAGCTCCAGTTGACATGAGGTTAAATGTAGACGAAGACTTCACCAATTTTGTTAGAAACAGACTAATGGAACGAACTCTCGTAGAAGGCGACACAACTCTAGTCATGATGTTAGGTCACGCCATACCCTTCACAGTAACCAAGATACGTCCCCACGGAATCGTAAGAATAACCTACGACACAAAGCTACAGATTCTAGCTGAACCAGCCCCAGAAGCAAAAGGAATGCCACGCACCACTTATGAAGACATAGGAGGGCTTCACGAGGAGCTTCAAAGAGTAAGAGAGATGGTAGAACTACCAATGCGACACCCAGAACTCTTTCAGAGACTTGGAATAGATCCACCAAAGGGAGTATTACTGCACGGTCCACCTGGATGTGGAAAAACTCTACTCGCAAGGGCGGTAGCAAACGAATCAGAAGCTAACTTCCTCTCCATAAACGGTCCCGAAATCATGAGTAAATTCTACGGTGAATCCGAAGCACGACTAAGGGAGATGTTTCAGCAGGCGCAGCAAAATGCACCTAGCATTATATTCATTGATGAACTTGATGCCATTGCACCAAAGCGCGAAGAGGTTACCGGTGAAGTAGAAAGAAGAGTAGTCGCCCAGCTTCTTGCTCTGATGGACGGATTAACGGGTAGAGGAAACGTCATCGTTATAGGTGCCACAAACCGACCAGGAGCTCTTGATCCTGCTCTCCGCAGACCTGGGAGATTCGATCGTGAAGTGGAGATTGGAGTGCCAGATAAGCAGGGTCGGTATGAAATCTTGCAAATCCATACGAGGGGAATGCCATTAGCCAAAGATGTTGATTTGAAAAAATTGTATGAGATGACACATGGCTACACAGGAGCTGATTTAGCCGCCTTAACCCGTGAGACTGCCATGAAATCTTTACGCCGATACCTTCCAGAAATAAACTTGGAAGAACAAAGGATTCCGCCAAGCGTTCTAGAGAAGATGGAAGTTCGAATGGAAGATTTCATGAACGCTTACAAAGAAATTACGCCAACTGCCATGAGAGAGGTTTACGTAGAGGTGCCCGTTGTTCATTGGGATGAAATAGGCGGTCTGGAAGAGGTGAAACAAAATCTTAAGGAAGCTGTGGAATGGCCGTTAAAAAATCCTGACGTCTTCAGTAGGATGGGAATACGTCCTCCTAAAGGAATTTTACTTTTTGGTCCACCTGGATGCGGGAAGACTCTGTTAGCTAGAGCTGTAGCCACAGAGAGCGAAGCAAATTACATCACGATCAAAGGACCTGAAGTCTTTTCTAAATGGGTTGGAGAATCAGAGAAAGCCATTAGAGAAGTCTTTAGGAAAGGAAGAATGGCGGCTCCCTCTGTCATTTTCTTTGATGAATTTGATTCTTTAGTTCCCAGACGTGGCATGGGGTTCGCTGACAGTGGTGTTACCGAACGAGTTATCAGTCAGTTATTGACAGACATGGATGGAATCGTCACTTTACAAGATGTTGTTGTCCTCGCTGCAACGAACAGACCAGACATTGTTGATCCAGCTGTTCTACGACCTGGCAGATTTGACCGCTTAATTTATGTTCCAGAACCAGATGAAAAATCTAGGTTGGAGATTTTCAAAATCTACACGAAGGACATGCCTTTGACTAACGATGTTGATGTAGTTAATTTAGCAAAAATTTCTAAAGGGTACTCAGGGGCTGACATTCAGGCCCTTTGTCGTGAAGCTGCCTTGAATGCCTTGCGAGGGGATATGAACGCCAAGGAAGTGAGGACAAGCGATTTTCAGAATGCCATGGAAAAGATCGGACCAACCATTCGACCTGACATGGAATCTTGGTACAAAAGTTTTATGAGACAAGTTCGATCTATGAAGAAACCAGCAACTCCCGTGGCTTAGCAAGATGTTGTGGTGTTATTAATGGCTACTAAAACTTGGAGACCATATCCCCTTCATTTGGCGATTTTAGAGGGCTTGGAGAAAAAAGGCGGTTCTTTAACCGATTCCGAACTTCACGATTTCTTGGTAGAAAGCTTTGGGGATCTTGGATTTAGGGACTTAAATAAGGAGTTGCTAAGGTTAGAAATCCAGGGAAGGATTCATGTTTCAACCTTGATGAAGGGAAAGCGTAGAGTGGAGTTGACCAAGCCGAAAGAAGAGTAACCATATAACTCAGTTTTTGTTGTTTTGCGGTGTTTTCAACCACAACAAGGACTTCGAAAATCCTAGGAAACCATTTGCTCACATGTGACATCAGAATAAACTGCTATTTAATCTTAATTTACCATTTAAAGTGTGAAACAGAGATAATCAAAGAAAAATCTTTGAATTTTAGAGTGAAAATGAGAATAAGCGACATTTTTCTCCCTAAAATGGATAAAAAACGAATTTATAGGTTTGTTAAATGGTGTTAATGTTTAATTGAGTTACCCGAACACACAACGTTACTGAGGTATATTTCATAGTTTCAAAGAAGAGAGGAAGAGGAAGAATAGTAACACCCTTACTGAAGGGGTAAATGAGGGGGTGTTTCAGATGGAGAAAAAGAAGAAACCAGAAAAGAAGAAGAAACCAGGCGAGTAATCATAGCGAGAATGAACCAACGTTAAAGGGTTCCCCCCTTTTTTTGTTCAATTACATTCTGAACCCTTTTAATGGCCCTGTAGGTTTTAAGCAAGTTTTTCGAAAAGTTCATTCTTAACCATTTCTTGTAAAATCCAATTACTTTTCTTAAATGCGCAATTCTCTTTTTAAGATCCGTCAAATTTTTACTGAAGCATGCGGTATTGCAGTCTTCTTTTGCGGTCTTGCATGCAAGTGCTCTACAAGAGGCAATGATATCTGAAGCTTCTTTCTGAATGCGATCCGCGATTTCATCTAAGAGTTTTTTCACAGAGGTTTGATCCTCAATAACTACTCTGGAAATCACCTTTGCATTGCCATGATTTTCTTTTATTAGTTTCAGAAAACTAGTGACTAGTTGGTTTTCTCTGTCTGAAAGGCGGTTTTTTTGGGGAAAAGCGTAAACCGCACGGCAAAGGGGGATACAAGGCATTTTCCATAAAGCTCTGTTTATTGTTTTCCTTTTTTCTTTTGGAATCTTGTATGCAACAACCAACAAACTTCCAAAGTCACAGACCTTATTCTCTTCTCTCCATCTGGGTTTTCTGATTTCTCTTGTCTTCCTAAGAATTACTGGCTCGTTTTTGTGGAGAATTCTCAGTATCTTATCTACTTCCTCTTCTTCCACTTCCCAAAGCGACTTATGTATTTGAGTGCATCCTAAACTGCGAAGTTCATGAGGTATAGTTCCCCTGTCTTTAGCGTTTCTCGAAGCCCTATAGACTACATAAAAAGTCATAACTTACCAACTTTGGTTGATGATGAGGAGGATATAAAATTTACCAAATCTAAGATTTCGTAGAGTATCTGGATACTTCTTCGTCCCAAGCTCTTGTTATATCCTTTACAAATGCGGGTTGTAAAGTGAAGACGTCTCTTGGGCTTTCAATGTAGAGATAGAACATGTAATTCCTCGCAAAAGAGGTTATCTTTGTCATTGCATATTCAGGTTTTCTCGGGAGTTTTTCTGCGTACTGTTCGATAACTTTGTCAAATGTTTTTTCTAACTGAGCTATTGGAAGAGTATGACTGAAACCCAGTTCAAAACTGTAACAATAGAGAGGTGGACGAGAACCCTTCTGTCGATAGTTCACAATCTCCTGGTCCAATACTCTCTGGTTGCTTATCAAGACAGTCGTGTTCATAGGTGTTGTGATCTTGGTGTAGTTGAGACTGATTTCTTCCACTATGCCTTCGGTAACTCCTATCCGAACGTAGTCACGTACTTGAAACGGTTGTGTCAAGAGCACATAAAAACCCGCAACGAAATTTCCGAGAGTTCTGGTAGACGCAAAGCCGATAGCAGTGCCTCCTAATGCTGAAAATGCTACAAACCATTCAGCTGGTAATCCAGCGACTCTAAAAAGTGCCATAACCGACCCCAACAGTATTATAAGGCGAGATACAAGCACCATTCCGTTTCCCACATGGGGTGGTAACTTCCTTCGTTTAGTGAAGCGTCTAAGATACCTTGTCACAAAGCGCTCCAAAACGACGGCAACAATAACTATTACCGCAACCCCAATAATGACCATCAAATAAGGAATTTCAGTAAAAAACTCCTGTAATGAAACCACACTCATCTACCTCTCACTTATGAGTTTATAAAATCAGTTAAAATGTTTGCGAAAAATAGTTCGTAATTTTTAACCAGATTCTAGAAAACTTTATTCGAAGGAACAGTTATTTTGATGTTGCTCCGATACGCGGCTCCGGTAGAAGATGGGAAATCAACCTTTTCATCTACCGAATATAGCCAGGTTAAGCATCCTTATGGACCAAGTATTCCGGCCTTTCGAGCCGGAGACCCGGGTTCGAATCCCGGCCGGAGCACTAAATTTGCACAAGATTTTAATGAGTTCAGGCATTTCTGGCTGGATAAGCCCTTTGTTCGCGCGTCCATCAAAAAGTTTTTAAGTTACTGTAATATTACTGGATTTTTCGTAATATTTCATGGTTGGTTGAGATGATGTGTAAGGAAGAAGAGAACTGTGAGTTTGAACATGATTTGAAAAGATGTGCGTTGAAGCACATAAGCAAAGCACGAGATTTGATTTCCAAAGGCAAGATCGAAGATGCTGACGTAGAGCTAAACTATGTTGAAAAACATTTGAAAGAAACGTAGATTCATTTAGCCATCTCGGGAGAGACAAATGAACCAACTTACAGTTAAGCTCTAACTAACGTGAATTTCATGTGCAGTGACGAATGTAAAGAATGTTGTCCGCAGGAGTTTAGTAAGTTTCAGATGTACTTTAGGGCTCTTCACTGCCCAACTAGATGGATGATTATCCGCCTCATAGGAGATGAGACAAAGAGTACTAACGAAATTTTCGAAGGTTTAAAGGAAGCAGGCGAAGGGCTTTCCAGGTCGGGACTCTATTATCATCTTTCCGAACTAGAAGAGGCTGGCATCATCGAATTAGCAGAGTATCGTGAGGTTGGAGGCGGTGCCCCCGAAAAGGTGTGGAGATTGAAAACAAAGGAAATCAAGATTAACCTCTTAACAGACCTACCAGAGGTGTCTAGTCACGAATAGTGAAACTGCGGTGGAAGTTTCAAGCCTTACTAAAAGTTTTGGCGAGTTGGTGGCTGTTGACCACGTAAGCTTTCAGGTTAAGAAGGGGGAACTTTTTGGCTTTTTAGGACCTAACGCTGCAGGTAAAACCACAACGATTCGAATTCTCACTGGCGTAATTAAGCCAGATGAAGGTACAGCCGCCGTCTTCGGTTACGACATTCTAAGAGAAGGTCTTAGAACTAAGCAGTTGATGGGAATCGTTCCTGAAATGGCGAATGCCTACGTGGATCTTTCAGCTTGGAACAACCTCATGCTAGTTGGAGAATTGTATGGAGTCCATAAGAATAAGAGGCAAGAAATAGCCAGTAGGCTTCTTAAAGATTTTGGACTCTACGAGCGGAGGAACCACCTTGTAAGAGGGTTCTCGAAGGGAATGAAACAGAAACTGCTACTTTGCATGGCATTGATTAATGAGCCACAAATCCTCTTCCTAGACGAGCCAACCTCTGGCTTAGATGTGGAGAGTCAGCGGCTAATAAGAGACATGATTCGAGAATTCAATAAAGGCGGTACAACTGTGTTTTTGACAACACATAACATGGAGGAAGCCAATCAGCTCTGTAACAAGATAGCGATTATCAACCACGGCAAAATCGCAGCAGTCGACAACCCAGAAAGACTTCGGCTGCGAAGCAGCGGATTACAATCGATTGAGGTTAGCTTTGATAAAGCAGTAAGCGTTGATGATTTGTCGAAAGTTCAAGGCGTCAACGAAGCAAAAAAGATGGGAGATAAAATAAGACTTTATGTGGATGAGCCCAGTGTAGTGATAGATCATCTGGTTGATTTTGCGCGCTCAAAGAGACTTAAAATAATTTCGCTTAACACACTTGCACCTACTTTGGAAGACGTATTCCTCAAACTTGTGAGAGAAAGTTAAGGATGACGATGTTTTGATGGAAAACAATCTCTATTGGGAGCAGTTCAAGCGGTGTCTTGCAATCGTCAAAAAGAATATTCGTATCTATTATTCTAAAGGGCCAGTCATCATTTTTGGCCTTCTAGTTCCCTTCTTTCTTTTTCTGTCCTTCTACATTGGGCGAAACATGTCTGCTGAGGCTCTCGTGCCGGGATTGCTTGGAATGACTGCCTTTTTCACGGCTACTTCAGTTGGGCCTGGTATCGTTCCATGGGAAGCGAGAGCAAAAACTTTGGAAAGGCTCATATCTTCCCCCATTTCTATCTGGACGATCTTCTTGGGCGATGTGTTTTCTTCTTTTCTTTTCGGTAGCCTTATTTCCACATTTCCTGTTATTGCTGGCTTGTTCATTGGTGTCGAAATTGTCAATCCTTTGATTCTGGGGCTCGGAATTATTCTTGGAACGTTCTGTTTTGCATCTTTCAGTATACTTTTGTCAGCTTATCCTCCAACTGACACTCCCGCCGGCGTAATGATGTTGTCATCAATGATCAAATTCCCACTGGTTTTCATAAGCGGGATTTTTATTCCGATAGAGGAACTGCCGGTTTGGGGAAAAACTGTCTCTTCCATCTCTCCTCTTACATATTTTACAGACCTAGCTAGATATTCTATACAAGGTAGCAGTTACTATCCGATTGAGCTGGACCTTATAGTTCTAACAGCGTCGGCGATCATCCTTCTAGTCACGGCTATAAAGATCCATGAACGAACCATGCAGAAGAGGCTCTGACGTCACGAAAGATACTACTTGGTTGTAAGGTTTTGAAGGTTAAACCCCAGCTTCGCGGAGTGCCTCCTTGCTTTACAGAAACTACAGTTATGCAATTGATGTAATGTGTTTCAACGCGTTTCTAGTGGTTTTATGATGAAACGTGTTGGTTAGTGTGTTTTTCTATGGGTCAACATTCCTTCTTCTAGTTCTTTGCTCGTGTATTGAACCTGCCACTGTTCTTTCTTCAAAAAACTTCGTCGAGCTGCTGCTACATATTCACTGAATATTAGAGTGGTTTGTTCTTCATTCCACTCAATAATTCGCCCAACTTTTTCGTAAAGTTGCTTTATAATCAAAATCTCGAGAAATTTAGCTCCTAAACCAAAGATCTTCTCGAGTGCTTCAGCGAATTTTTCAATCTTGTACGGTATTTCACGCTTCTTGATGTTAAATTTATTTTCTATATAAAAATAGACTACTCGCTTCGGAGAATCCCCTAAGGAAGACAATCCCTCGTCTATTGCTTTAAGGAGAAGCCCTTCGAAAGTATTTTTGGGCAACCATAATTCCTCGAGATCACAGCCTAAAGTTGGTTCAAATTTTCTCTATATATTTATTGTGAAGTAGCAATGTTAATTTTTGGTTTTGCTTCATCTGAATAAAAATCTGAATCAGAGTGCATTTGAAACATACATAGTCAAAATCAACAAGTTATCAGGTTAGAACAGAAGTTAGAAAAATGTTGCTTGAGGTCCGTTGTGCTTAAGTACGAGGTCAGCAAATTCATTTTGCTATACATTGATGAGTGAATGAGTTGTTGCTCAAGATTGACCTCCATGTTCACACATGCTATTCCATAGACGCCGGCACAACCCTTGAAGAAGTTATTGCCCATTCCAAAAAGCGTGGCTTAGACGGAGTCGCTATCACAGATCATGATACTCTGAAAGGAGCATTGAAACTAACCAACCAAGAAGAATTACTTGTGATTCCCGGAATTGAAATAACAACTTTAGATGGGCATGTCTTAGCTCTTAATGTCCATGAAGAAATCTTGCCAGAAATGACTCTTCTTGAAACCGTCAGAAGGATTCACGAGTTAGGTGGAATATCTGTAGCCGCTCACCCAAAGGCTATTCACTGTAGAATTAAACAGCAAATTACATCTTCTTTGGGTTTTGACGCTATTGAGGTAATCAATTCCTCGGCTTTTCCCTTCTTTTTTTCAACTTATCAGGGTCGTAAAGTAGCTCTTCGGCTAGGTCTTCCACAGGTTGCTGGAAGTGATGCTCATTACCCTTCTGAAATTGGTTTTGCTTATACACTTGTTGATGCAGACTCAGAAGTTGACGAGATTGTGCATGCGATAAAAAACGGAGCAGCTGTTCCTTGTGGAAAACCGCTACCTTGGAAACTCAGGTTTGAAAGGGCATGTCTGAGACTTAAAAGAAATATAAGCAGATATTCTGCAGAGTGCCTTTAAAATTGCAGTTTGCGACTTCCAATCGTAATCTTCATCCTTTTGCAGACTTGCGAAAAGAACTAATGATATTTGCTATGCTAGATTGTAATTGGATGTTAGTTTGTGCTCAGTTTTTGCAGTTTTTCCCGTTCTTTACTGATGACTTCGTTCTCTACTTTTTTGAATAGTATTGCTGGTTTATTGATGCGGTGTTGACCAGATATCCCCAATTCTGAGGCGGAATTCCAATTTTGTTCATGAACAATGCCTTTCAAGTTTAGTAGTTGCCAGAGGCGATCAGCTGAAAAGGGTATGTAGGGTTCTAGCAAAATGGCCAGACTTCTAACTGCATTGGCACATAGATAAAGGGTTGTCTTCGCCTTATCTTTATCAGCCCAAGGTTGTTTTCGCTGGAAATACTGGTTACAGCAAGCTGAAAATTCACTGATTTTTCTTAACCCTTTGCTCAATTCATTTTTATCGATTTCTTGGGCTACATCCTCTGCTATGATCTTAATTCTCTCTTCCAGTCCCCAGTCCAACTCGTCAAATGTCTCGGCTTCTGGCACTTCTCCGTCATAGTTTGACCAAATGAAACTTAGAGTCCGATGAATGAAGTTTCCAATGTTAGCGATGAGTTCGTTGTTTATTCTCTTTTGAAAATCTTCCCAGTCAAAGTTTACGTCTAATTGACTGTATGAAGTAGTCGCTGCTAAATAATACCTTAGGTAGTCTGCTGGAAACTTACTTAGGTAGTCCCTTAAGCTGACGTACCATTCTCGGCTTTTTGAGAATTTTTGTCCTTCTAGCATGAAGTAGCCTCTGGTTGGGATGAAGTCTGGGAGCTTGAACTCTCCAACACCTAGTCTCATGGCCGGTAGAAACAGGTAATGATGATACACAATGTCTTTTCCGATGAAATGATAGATTTTTGATGAGTTCCAGGCTTGTTTTCCGGCGATTCCCCTTTCTTCGAAGTATTTTAGTGCGGTTGAGATGTAGCCGATGTGGTTGTCGAACCAAACATAGAGTACCTTTCCTTTTGCTTCTTCCAATGGGATAGGCACACCCCAAGTTATGTCACGGCTAATGTCCCAATCTTTCAGGCCTTCTGTTATCCAGTTTACAACATAGTTTTTGACTTCTGGCTGGAGTTTCTTGTTTTCCACCAACCATTTCTTCAAGGCGTTTGAGAAGTGACTGAGTTTGAAGAAATAGTGCTCGCTTTCTTTAGTTGTTGGTTTGGATCCGCAGATGGCGCAGTGGGGGTCTAGAATTTCTCCTGACTGAAGTGTTCTTCCACAGTTTTCGCAACTATCGGAATATTGGTCGGTTGCGCCACAATATGGGCATGTTCCCTTAACGTATCGGTCTGGAAGAAATTTCTTACAGTTTTCGCAGTATGGTTGCGATATTGTCTGTTTATAGATGTAACCTTTTTCGTAGAGTTTTTTGAAGAAATATTGTGTGAGTTTTATGTTTTCTTTGGAGCTTGTTTTGTAGAATGTGTCAAATGATATTCCTAGGTCGTTGAAGTCTTTTTGGTCCTTTTTGTTCCAGTGGGCTACAAATTCTTCTGGGCTGATTCCTTTTCGTTCTGCTTCCACTAAAATAGGGGTTCCGAAGTCGTCTGTGGCACCAATGTGTATGACTTCATCGCCTCTGAGTCTGCAAAATCTTACGAATATGTCGGCGGGCAAGTATGTGGATGTGATGTGTCCTAGATGGATTTCGCCGTTTGCATATATAAGAGCAGTTGTTACGATGATTTTTTCGAGTGCGGTGCACCTCCGATTTTCATAAGATGTTCTAAATTCTTATACTTAAGCACAACGGAGTTTCCACATCATGTTCTATATAATTCAACAGACTTAAAATAACGTGTTGGAGATAAAGGCGTTTATAGCGTGAACTTCTCTAGATGGTTTCACTGTTCTTGTTTGCGCATATGATTTAATGTATAAATCATCTTCCAACAGGATCTTTTTATATTATGGATATAAACTGTTAGAAAAGGATTAAACGCGCACGAAACAGTGATCTCATATTAACCTCAAATTTTGAGTTTCAAGAACTTCCACAAAATCTAGACCTTTACTCGTTGCTCTATACACTGATCCTCCGTGTATTTGTGAGCGTTCCGCCTTTATGTAACCATTGCTTATCAGCAAAGCAAGATATTTGTTTATCTGATCATAATTCAAATTAGCGCTCTGCATTATCTGCGTTTTCCTTTTTCCCTTCCTTGACGAGTTCTTTACAGTCTTTAGTATGTCGCTGATTATTGATACTCTGTCTCTATACTTGAATTCATGTAAATCTTGGGAAGACGAGGAAAATTTCAACCTGAATGCCCCTTCTCCTAATGGCGTGTGCCTTCGAGTTACTTATTATTGGTGTTGAAAAACTTAGGGGTTTTTTCCATAGACTTCATTGAAAACAGAAGTACACATACTGGAAACGGATGAAACTAAACATTCTCAGCGCAAAGCATTTATTATGTTATTTCAATTGAAACTATTGAAGGAAGTCAACACCTTGTCTCAACGTAGGCCAACACCAAGTGAAATACAATTTTTGCAAGAAGCTCTAGACGCCGACTACAAAATTGGCAACATACGTTTGCGAGAAGGTGAATATCAATGTGATCTTGCCAAAGCAATTGCATCTTTCCAACTTGAACTACGTCTACCCGACGTTAAAGACATAGTAAAGAGATTATACGGAGACGAAAAAACAAACGACATCAAGTTTATCCGTAAAATTCAAACAATCTTAAAAAAGATGGAGAAAAGCAACATCGTCAAGATTTTGCCCAAGAAGAAGCCTTGGGAGTTACAAAGATACGCGCTTTCAAGTTTCAAGTTTCAAGACGTTGACAAAAATCTTGTAACTTTCGCAACAGACCAGCAGGTAAAACAAATGCGAAATCTGTTACACTCCTTATTGAGCCAACAAGAAAAACCTGCATCTGAGCTGAGCAGTATCAAGATTTGCATATTAGTATTCATAGTAGTCGCATCTTACACGGCGATCTTATGGGATTTCATGCAACCAACTATCAACCCAATCGTTTTCGTTTCTGCCTTTTCCATCGCTGTCGCATGCTCTCTCATGTTGGGCAAAGTACTCTCCAAAGAATAATTATTAAGCACGTCTCACCTTAACGTTTAATAATTCTATGCGTTAACAGAAAAAACTGTGATTAAATTGAATAAAGCTATTTCTACTTCACTTTTAGTCTTGTGCTTATTGTTCATGTTGTTTCTAATGGGATGCAAAATATCCGTAAATGCAGCTCCAACGACAAGGACTGTGGATGATGATGGACCAGCAGACTTCCACACAATACAAGAAGCCATTAATAGCCCAGATGTAAAGGACGGAGACACGATTTTCGTTAGAATTGGAACATACTATGAACACGTTCTCGTCAACAAGAGTGTATCTCTCATTGGAGAAGACAGAGACTTAACTATTATTGATGGCGGCAATGGAACTGGCAACGGGATTTCTATAGTAGCAGCTAACAACGTAAGCATCCAAGGTTTCACTATAAAGAGAAGCGGTCTGCGTCCATACAGTGGTATATTCATCGACCATTCCAGTGGCACCGACATAAGCCATAACACAATAACAAACAACTACTATGGAATTAGCCTTTACCTTTCCACCAACAATGTGGTTTCAGGCAACACAATCTCCTCAAACAACTATGATGGAATCAGTTTTTCTTCTTCTGGCAACAATTTGGTTTTGGGCAACACGATAACAAACAACTACTATGGAATCAGTTTTTATTCTTCTACCAACAATTTGGTTTTGGGCAACACGATAACAAACAACAACGGTGGAATTAGTTTTTATTCTTTTGGCAACAATTTGGTTTTGGGCAACACGATAACAAACAACTACTATGGAATGTACTTTCTCCTTTATAGTAACAATACTATCTACTTTAACAACTTCAATAATAAATATCAAGTGTACAGTGTCGGCTCAACGAATGTTTGGGATGATGGAGATGAAGGCAACTACTGGAGTGACTACACAGGGCAAGACCTAAACGGAGATGGAATAGGAGACATTCCTTACGTTCTGGATGTGAACAACCAAGACAACTACCCTCTAATGGGGGTGTTTTCTGATTTCACCGTTACTTTGCAAAGAGAGACGTGTCATGTCACTACTATCTGCAATTCAACAATCTCTCAATTCAGATTTGAAATTGGGTCAGAAACAGGGAACATGATAATACGCTTCAATGTTGCAGGGGAAGATGGTACGGTTGGATTCTGCAGAATTATGATTCCTACTGAGTTGATGAACTATCCATATATTGTACTGGTCGATTTAGAAGAGATTGTTCCAACTTTACTTGATGTTTCAAATGAGATGTATGTTTACCTGTATTTCACCTATAACCATAGCAGTCATATCGTAACAATAATTTCCTCACATGTGCGCAGGCTGGAAACAGATTTATACAATCTGAACGAGACATATTATGGTCTTCTAAACAGCTATAGCGTTCTATTAGGCAATTATAGTCAGCTTCTAAACAGCTATCGCGAATTGAATAATTCTTATCAGGAACATCTATTGGATTACTCTAAAAACGTGCAGAATATCCAAAATATAGTGTATATCTTTGCGTCCACAACAGCAATCTTCATAATAACTACTATCTACCTGTCAAAAAGCGCGCATGCACGCAAGACTCGCACGTCTGTTTCATCCTCTAAAGCTAACAAGATCACAGTCGCAATAGAACAAAAGAATATAAGACCAGCAGAATCTTCTGGTGAATCATGAAGTTGCTCGCTAAAAGAAGAGAAGAGCCGTCACTGGCATTTGGTGGACAAGCTCTAATAGAAGGTGTGATGATTCGCTCTCGCACACACGTAGTGATTTGTGTTAGGCAGCCCAACAATGAGATATTGACACACACCGAGGAGATAAACTCCGTGTCTGAAAGATACAGGGTCCTTGGACTGCCTTTTCTAAGGGGCATCGTCGCATTGTTTGAAGCTTTCTATCGCGGTGTCAAAGGCGTCTATTTCTCTGCAAATGCAAGTCTGGAAGAAGAGGAAAAGTTCACATACAAGGAGTTTACGATAGTGCTTGCCTTAGCTTTAGCGCTGGTGTCTTTTTTCTTCATAGTACCTTTCCTTTTAACCACTTTGCTAACCAATTTGTTTGGTCTCACAGGAGTGCTTTTTAATGTTGTTGAAGCTATAATGCGTCTTGCGATCTTTCTCCTATACTTGGCATTAGTGGCTATGTGGGGCGAGTTCAAAAGAGTACTGCAGTATCATGGCGCAGAACATAAGACGATCAACGCACACGAAGCTGGAGTAGTGTTGAATGTTGCGAATGTGAGGGAGTTCTCTAGATTACATCCTCGGTGTGGAACCTCTTTCATCTTCATCGTCGTGCTTGTAAGCATTCTGTTGTTCTCGATCATGCCAAATTTAGGGTTTGTTGCAAGACTCGCATACAGAGTGCTCTTGATTCCGGTGATTGGAGCCATATCTTACGAGCTTTTGAAGCTCAGCGACAGATATAAGAACTCCATAATCATGAGAATTGTGACAATTCCAGGCTTAGCATTTCAGCGCCTGACAACGAGAGAGCCAGATGATGACATGATGGAAGTCGCAATAGAAGCCGTAAAGGAAGTAAGTAAATTAAGCGGTCCTTGACAGCAGCGCTTTACTAATCAGGTTTTGGCTGTTTGAAGACGTTTGTCTAACTGTATCAAACGCGCGCTAGTCAATGGCCAATCATTTTCTAACACTCTTGTTCTCTCTGCCCTCTATTTATTGGATCACTTCTCTAAATTCTGAGGGAAGAGAAATGGATTTCTAAAATGCATGGGTGAATGTCTAAGAAAGCCAAAAAGAGCGGATAGAAAAATTACATGAGGTGTTTGTGACACAGGATGTTGACGCTATCTCACCATTCTTTTTATTCTCTGTGAACTCACGGCGCGCCTAAAAGCTTTCTCAGTTTGTAGTTTCTTGTACTCTTGATATGTTATCTTCGAATAAGGGTAAAGCTCTTTGAACCTTTTATAGGTCAATCTTAAGTCAGTTTCCGTATACTCACCAAACTCTCCTCTAATATACCTTCTAGGCTTCAGCTGAAGCTTCTTTCTAGCCCACCCCCAAAGACCTAACATTATAAGTCCAAGAAAAACTAGAAAGAATAGGTAAAAAGTGAGGTCAATCATATTATCACTCTTAATTACTCGCTTGTCTCAGCCTCACTTCTTTTACTTGACTTTATGGGAAGCACTGATGTACCCTCTAGGCCAATGACGTTAAGTATGTCTGCTGAGGACGGGACCACAATTTTTGTCTGTTGAGAAAATGTATCTCGAACAACATCCAGTTTCTTATTTAATTGGGCATTTTCTTTAAAGTATTTGTTTGCAGATTCTGAGACCACTTTTATTGCTTCAGCTTGAGCTTTAGCCACGAGTTCGATGGCTTTTGCCTCTCCTTCTGCCTTCAACACTGCGGATCGTTTGTCTCCTTCGGCTCTAAGGATTGTGCCTTCTTTATCTTGGGCAGATGCCTCTTTTCTTCCAGTGGCTAAAAGACGTATCTGTCTTCTTTCTTGTTCAGCTGTTTTCTGCTTGTGCATGGCTTGTTGAATGTCAGCCGGTGGATCTATTCGCTGAAGTTCTATTCGGTTAACTTTTGTTCCCCATTTATCAGTTGCTTCGTCGAGCACTTTTCTCAGTTCTAAGTTTATCTTTTCTCTGGATGTTAGGCATATGTCCAGTGACATTTCACCAACAATGTTTCTAAGTGTAGTTTGAGCTAACTTGACGATTGCCAGTTCAAAATCTTCCACTTCATAAAGCGCCCTTTTTGCATCAACTACTTGGTAGTAAATTACGGCATCAATTGTGACCACTACGTTGTCTTCGGTGATGATTTCTTGAGGTGGAACATCTATGACTTGTTCTCTCATGTTCACTCGGAGCATTCTCTGGACAAAGGGAATGATGAATCTTAAGCCTGGCTCAACAGTTTTTTCGTAAGCGTTCCATCTCTCAATTATTCCTTTCTCAAATTGGTTTACCTTTCTAATCCCGCTGTACAGTATTGCAACTATTATTACTACTATGGAGCCCAGCAGTATTCCTAATATTTCTAACATTTCAAACATTTTCATTTCACCTCTTCCACTATGAGACTAACTCCTTCTACCCCCACAACTCTTACTTTTGCTCCTTCTGTTATAACTTTGTCGTATACTGGACGGCAGAACCAAAGTTCACCTATGAGCTTGATTACTCCACCATCAACGGGGTCTATGTCAGTTTTAGCCACCGTTATTTTACCTATCAAGGCGTCAATGTTAGTCTTTGTCAAATTGACGTTCAGTTTATCCAGCAATCCTCCACCATGCATCTCCTTAACCTTAAAAGTGCATCCCTTTAAGTGATTTAAACGCCTCACAAGCTCGCCGAAATTGTCAGTGTTCACTTCCATAAGAAATTCACCATTCTGTCTCGTAAGCGTATAAGTTATTTTGTGTTTCCTCGAGAATTTCGAAAGTAATTGCGCAAGTTTAAGCTCATCAGCTTTTATTGTGAGGTTAATTCTCATCATTATCGTGTATCAATGAGTATTTAGCATCATATAAAGTTATTGGTCATCATTGAGCATTGCCTTGACAAAAAATCGAGTGATCACGCAAAGACTATTAACAAGTGATGTGGGAGTCTGCAGAAGAGATGGAATGCTATGAAGTTAGTTGTAGGCTGCAACTTGCAAGAGTTCATAAAACCATGTTTGTTAGTCTGCGTTAACGCTAATCCTTCTTATGAGGGTTGGAGGCGCGAAAGTTAGGCTAAACCTTTTAAGATTCTCCTTAATTGTGATAGGTTGTTTCAACAGTTCTTTTATTCCTGTAACATGAGCAGCTCCAACAAGAGCAAGTATGTTAGGCTTTTTCTCTTCCCTCAACTTTTCGGTGGCTATCCACGCCAGTCTCACAGCCATCAACGTATTGCGTTCATCAATCAAGACCCGCCAGACTGCAGGTGCATGTCTACGAAGATTCCCTAGTCTTCTTTGGTAAGAGTTGAGAACTTCATCTTTGTAGCCCTCTTCCCACAGTTGGGTTTCTTCGTCTTCTTCATTGATAAATGGAATGCGTATGCGACAAATCCATGTTGGAGTTGTCAAGTGTCGTATTCTTTGTTGTATTTCTTGTTCTGACATGTCTATGAGCCATATGTTGGCGTCAACGTTTCCTAAGGCCTCGGTTGCTCCGATAAACTCGCACTTTGCCGTACACATTCCACGTTTTGGACATATCGAACAAGCATTGTTTAAAATTCTGAAGCGCTTCATGTCTAATTCAATGGCGAGATCAGTGGGTCGGAGTCTCCTAACTGCCTCGTAAGCGTCGTAGAGACTACGTCTCGTGAAGTGGGCGGTGCCCACTAGATTCACGAATTCGTTGTAGTCTACGTTGTAGATCTCGCCTTGCATCTTTTTGTCACGCTCGTTAGTCGATCTTTATTGTTTTCTTCTTCTCTTCTTTTGCCGTTTTCTTTGTTTTTGGTATGATTACTTCTAGGACACCGTTTTTGTAATTTGCAGATACTTTATCGAATTCTATGTCTCTGGTTGGCAAGTCGATGTTCTTGTAGAAGTTTTTTGCTTTAACTTCTACCTGTGAGTCTGTGGCGTTTAGTTGTATGTCTGCTTTTTCAACGCCAGGTAACTCTATGTAAAGTTTCACGTGGTCTTTGTCTTCGAAGACGTCTGCTAAGGGTTCGCGTACTTCATCAATAGCACGCTTTGGCAATCTTAAGGGTTCACCGAGTTGGAAGCGTCCTTTGGCAACGTATCCCTTAACGCCAGGCTCTTTGATCGGCTTGATGTCCCACTCGCCCTTCAACTTGCCGCTTCTTATCGCGCTCTCGATTTCACTCATCTCTCTGAACATTCTTTCTGTGAGTTTTCTGAAGTAAGAGTCTGTGTCCCGGAAGAACTCGTCAAAGTGGTATGACATTCATTTTTCACCTCCTACAATTCTTCTAAGATTTGAAGCAAGCGCCTCAATGCGATGCTGACCATGAGAAACTCGGCTTGTCCCGCCCCTGAACATCTGTATTTTCCATTTTTGGATTTCACTAGGAGACCGCTTTCACACAGCTTCTTAGTGCTCTCCCAAACGATTTTGGGATTCATATCTAGGTCCTTCATCAGGTCTAGAAAGCCTAGGGTCACGTTTTCGTCTTCAAACAGTCTTTTCATTATTCTCAGTCGGTTTTGATGTGCTAGGGCATGGAAGAGTTTGGAGAATTGATCGAACTCCTTTTCGAAAGATTCTAACTCATCTTCTAGGCTTTCTCTTGGCCACTGTTCTAGAGACAGCGGTATTTCGGAGATAACTTCGTTATCCTTTACCAGTAATAGTCGAAGTTTCATTTTGCTCACTTTGATTACCGGATGGTAACTTAATCGATGGTAAGTTACCACATGGTAATATATAAAGCTTTCTGGCACTATAACAATCAGCCTTTGGACAAGTATGTTCAGGAAAAGTTTTCTATGTGAGTTCATTTCAAAATAGGTTGGCTCTGTCAGGCAAGGTCTCGTAATGTCGTTGCGCGCGCACTACTTTTTTTTACATTTAGATCATTCGCACTACATCAATAGACTGTAAAAAAAGTAAATAACTTTTGCATGCGCGCGCCAGGATTTTGGAATACGTTCTGATAGCGATCCACCATCCGTTTCATAACACGTCGCTCAGGAAACTAAAATATAGTTTGCCAACGCTAACCTAGTCTCTCAATTTTGAATATGACAGGTCGAAACCAATCATTGCAACCTGCAATAACAATACCCGGCTGTTTTGCTCCAATCATATTCGCCCCGGAAGCACGTTGACAATAGCTTTATAGATGTCAGCCCACGCCCACGGACAACGGTTGCAAAATTCCCCAGGCGCTTTCGAAGGATCAACGACGAATTCTTGTCCTTCCTTGTAACATTCACAAGGTCCTTGAGGTTTGCAATCTTCTTCCAAATAAGTATTGACTAAATCTTGATGAAACGTCCTTTTAAGAACTGTAATTTTGCAACGGGGTATCTTCATAACCAATGATAATTCACCGCATTCCTTTTGTATTTGCCAAGATTTATAGATAACTCCCGACGAGTGCGCACGATTAAGACATGGATGCGGTAAGGCTTAAATCTTGACTGGTTCAGATTAGGAAGAGGATAATCGCGCGCGCTCTAATGCAACGCCAATAACAAACACAAGAATTGCTATTATCCTGTTGTATGAGACAATTGCACAGAATAAACCAGTAATCATTACAAGCATGGCTGCATTGTATGCATATCTTCCTTCTTTTTCGTACAGTCTACACTTCTCGTCACTTTTCAGTTCTTACCATTGATCATCTGTGAATGGCCCATGTTTTTTCTTGATAA
>JGI24422J19971_10000269_pt1 | contig 27767 bp, 23 predicted proteins | sample DeeMarSWOR152_54_FD_19971 | JGI IMG/M metagenome (IMG submission 19971) | reverse complement strand
CAAAAAATGTCAACAGGAGTTGACAACGAGGNTAATGGTCAGTCAACTATCGTTAATCTATCTCGTCCAGAAACAAGGTATGAGCATTCCTCTTGCCGCTGAAATTAAAAATGAAAAAGTGAGGNAGATTCTTTTCTGGCCAAACTTTGTTTTCCGAGAAGTGATTGTCTGGTTTCTTCTCCTGAGTATGATATGTTTGTTTCAGGTGTGGAAAGTGCGGAATATTGTGAGGGATTTGTGAGAAACGCACCTCAAAAATAGCCGAAAGATTTTCCCAAGCTCCCGAGTATTTCCTCTACGCATCCCGATCGGTGAAAGAAATGAACCGCCAGCAACCTCATTTGGTTTTCGATGATCAGGACATCATCCAGAAAGGTCTTATCGTCAGACACCTGATCCTTCCCTCAATGAGCGAAGATTCTCTTCATCTTCTCGATTTGATGGAGAAGAACCTCACTCCACATGTAGGCTTAAGCCTGATGAGCCAATTCGATCCCCGCTTCCGAACGCCTAGGAACCTTAAAAAAACCCTCACACGCGCAGAATACGATAAGCTTGTCTCGAAAACACAATCCAGGAAATCATCAGGCAGGTAAAGGCTTTGATCGACCTCAAGGTTGATTAGTTATTTCTTGAACACGGTCTTGCCGCCGACAATGGTTTCCAGCACTTCGATATCTTTGATCTTGACCGGATCGATTTCCAATGGATTATCGGCCAGGATGACAAAATCGGCGAATTTACCCTTTTCTATGGAGCCTTTGATGTCCTCTTCGAAATTCTGCCAGGCGGCATAGCTGGTTACGGCACGCAGGGCTTCGATAGGCTTGACCCTTTGTTCCGGACCGATGATGTTGCCACCGGTGGATATACGGTTGACCCCGGCCCACACCGCAAGAAGAGGATCCATAGGCGTCACCGGGGTGTCGCAATGGATGGTGAATTTTATGCCGCGGTCCAGGGATGAGTGCAGAGGACTCATCCGGAATGCCCTCTCCGGCCCCATGAAGATATCCCTATGCCTATCCCCCCAATAATAGGTGTGGGAGACAAAATAGGATGGAGTGACACCCATCTCCTTGATCAGGTCAAGCTGTTCCTCCCTGACCATCTGGCAGTGCTCTATGCGGTGGCGACAATCCTCCCTCGGAAATTCCTTTTGGGCTTCTTGAAAGGCATAGAGAATGTCATCGATCGCGGCATCGCCGTTCCCGTGGATGGCAACCTGGAAGCCGGCCTTGTGGGCGGCCTTGACCATTTCTGTTAGCTTTTCTCGACTGCGGATCGGATAGCCCAGGTAGGACTCGTCTCCCATAAAGGGAACGTGGTAGGGCTTGCTTAGATAACCCGTGTACCCTTGAATAGACCCGTCCTGGTACATCTTCACTGCGCCCACCTTGAGCATATCGGTGTTGAAATCAGGGGGAAGAGACTCCTGAAAAGCCCTGTTGGCCATGGAGATCACCCGCAGAGGCAGCAGACCCATCTCCGAAGCCTTCATCAGCCTTTCCACGCTCTGTTTGCCGCCACCGGCGATGACGACGGTGGTCACACCCTCTTCGGCATAGTCCTTGACCGCATACTTCAAGCCCTCCAGCCATTGTTCGTCCGTGATGGCCGGGATGAGTCTGCTCACCTTGCTCATGGCCGGTCCTTCTTCAAAGACACCATTGGGCTCTCTGGTTTCCGGGTCCATCCGGATCACGCCCCCTTCGGGTTGGGGAGTCTCCTTTGTGACTCTTGCCATCTTCAAGGCCTTGCTATTGGCCACGCCCAAGTGTCCTGAGATATGGCTGATCCAGATAGGATGTTTGGTTGAAGCCTTGTCCAGATCCCAACGAGTGGGATGGCGTTTCTCTGCGATCAAAGTGTCGTCGTATCCTCGTCCGCCTATCCATTCCCCCTCGGGCATCTCTTCGGCCTTTGCTTTCAAGGCCGCGATGATGCCGTCCATATCCTTTATGTTTCCGATGGGCGGACTGTTCAGGTCCACACGGTAAAGAGTCGCTATGCCGATGCTAGGAAAATGGCTGTGGGCGTCATAAAATCCGGGAAGTAATGTCTTCCCATCGAGATCAACGACAGTTGTGTCTTTTCCGGCCAAGGCCTTGATATCTTTGGTTTTTCCGACATCAATGATTTTCCCGTCCTTCAAAGCTACGGCTTCGGCGATGCTCTCGGTGGAATCCATGGTGATGACTATTCCGTTGAGATAAACCACATTCGGTGCTTGCGCCTGATCGACTGGTTGACGGCCGCCAGTGCAGCCGATGAAGGCCGCCAATCCTAATGCGACACAAAAAAAGGCCATCGATTTCAAGCTTTTCAGACTCATGTTTTAATCTCCTTTCAAACCGGCTTTGGCACCCCGAGCTACGAAAGTGGATATCTGAGGACTTTTCCCAGGAGCACCCCAGTATGTTTTCCCCTTTCAATCACTAACTGACCGTTGACAACGACATATTCTATGCCTTCGGGGTATTGATGTGGATTTTCAAAGGTTGATCTATCCCGAATCCGGTCAAAGTCGAAAACCATGATGTCGCCCCACATCCCCTCTCGGAGAATTCCTCTATCCCACAAACCTATCCGCTGTGCAGGAAACGAGGTGACTTTTCTGACAGCCTCCTCCAAATTCAGCACCTTCATCTCGCGGATAAACTTCTTGAAGAACAGCGGATAGAAGCCGTAATTTGCAGGGTGAGGACGTCTTTCACCCAGGGGGCCGTACGGCGCATAAGCTGTGACATCCGAGCCTACAGCCATCCCAAGGGGATGCCGTAGGCAGGTGATGATATCTTCATCGGTGAATGTGTTACAGTAAATACCGACACTGCCATCCCCTTCCTCGATCATCATATCCATGGCCATCTCCCAAGGATCCTGGTATCCTTTGATCCCTGCGATCTCTGCCAGATTCTTTCCAATCAGGTCTTTGTTAGCCCTGTTGTTACCCAGCAGGACCTTATCCCACAATCCGTCCCGGAAATGCTTCTGCTGCGGATTCTGGTATTCCTTGGCCTGCTTCCGGATTTGTGGGTCCTTGAGTCGCTCGACCAGTTTCTCGGCTCCCCCTTCATGCATCCAGTGAGGAAGCAGCGCTCCCATACTCGACATGTTGTAGTTCAAAATCATCGTATCAAAGGTCACATCCACACCCCTGTCTCTCGCTTCTTCTTTGAGTTTAAGGAGTTCGTTCATCCTTCCATGAAACGGGTACCTCATGGGGTGGTGTGAAAAGTGTACTGGCACTCCGGCTTTCTCACCGATTTCAATTCCCTCTTGAACCGCTTCAACCGCCATCTCATCCCTCTGCCTCATGTGGGTGACATAAATGGTTCCTGGATAATCCTTTAAAACCTTCGCCAATTCAATAAGCTCCTCGGTCGTAGCGTTTGCTCCCGGAGCATACTCTAACCCTGTCGAAAGGCCGAAGGCACCTCCTTCCAGGGACTCCTTAAGGAGGGCTATCATCCTCTCGATCTCATGTTCGGTCGCAGGCCTGGCTTCCATCCCCATCACCACCCTTCTGATTCTTCCGTGCCCGACAAATCCTCCAAAATTAACGGCTGTGCCGTGCTTTTCGAGTTTGTTGAGGTATTCCTCGTAGGTCTGCCAGTCCATGTTTTCTGTTTTTTTCGTCTGAGGGGCCGCTGAGCTCCCACAGTTGCCGACAATCATCGTGGTGATCCCCTGTCTTATGGCACTTTCGGCCTTCTGATTCACAAAGATTTCGGTGTCGGAATGATTATGGAGATCTATGATACCGGGAGCGACGATCAATCCTTCGGCGTCGATGACTTTATCTGACGCGGATTTGACTTTTCCAATCTTCAAAATCCTTCCATTCTTCAATGCAACATCCGCTTCAAACCATGGATTTCCACAGCCATCGATGACTCTGCCGTTTTTTATGACGACATCAAAAACGATATTTTCCCCAGCGCGACAGTTACTCTTCTTACGGAATCTTGGATTATTATGACCCTGAGATTTCAACCAAGGAGATTGGTTGAGGAATATTCCTGCCCCGACGGCTCCAACTGCTGTTTTTTTCATAAAATCACGGCGATCTATTCCTTTCTTTTTAATCACTTGACCTCCATTTTTTTCATCGTGCTGCATTTAAAAAATTGCAGTGCCTTTTCCATCGCCTTTTTAACATCTGCTTCATTCTCGGCAGCGCGGGCGACCTCTACATCTTTCTTTGCCCAAAAGATTTGAAGATCGACGATCAAATCTGAGGCGAGCTTCCTTAAGTTCGCATTATCACTTCTCAGGAATCCCGGAATGTACCAGTGAGAATCTTGTATTTCTTCGGCTAGCTTCAACAAGGCCTTTTCCATGTCCTTCGGATCTTGATCCCGAACCAGTATCTCCACAAGGCTGTCGTGGCCCTCCTCCCAGACCTTATCATACATCAGCTCGGCCCTGTATTTTAAGGGGCCCATGTATTTGCCGTAGGGAATGAGCTCCCGGCGGGCCAGCCAGCGGACCAGCCTCGGGGTAAAATACCTCAACCCGGGTGTCTGTTCGGGATGGCCGGTGCAGAGGGCCACCCTGGTTGGGTCCGTCCCTTTGCTCACGACGAGAAAGACCTTGCCCGGCGTCACACCCATGGCTTCGGGCTGTCTGTGATGGATATCGGAGACAAAAGTCAGCAGGGTCTCATATTCGGGAAGGTCAAAATCACCTTTGACCATGATAGGCCCCTGCCAAAATTTCATAAACAGAGAGGACTGTCCTTCAAGCTCGGGGAAAATGTCCAGAGCCTTGGCCTCTATCTTAGTCTCGGCGATCGCCCCTCCCCTGTTCCAGTGGGCGCGGTCAAAAGAGGCAACGTCCAACAAACCCAGGCTCCAGTCATAAGTTCCTGTTCCAAGATAGGCGCTGGCACAGTAGCCCAGATATCCTCCTCCCTTTTGGACGAAATCTTTGATTAGTTTCAAACCGGATGCTCCCAAAAAGCTCCCGATTTCCGAGCCGCTCCCCCCGGGAAAAACCGTTACATCCACACGATCCAAAATTCCCGAGGTGATATCCGCGGCGTCTATGGCAACACTCTCTATTTCGGGATCGATAATGTTGAGAGTCTGAGTGAGGGCCACGCCGTTATCCAGAGCGCCGACACCGAAATCATCATACACGGCGACTTTGATCTTTCGGGAATTTTCTCCCCAATTTTTCTCCAAACCCCTCTGCCCCAAGCTGATGTTGTCGTAGACGTTGATCAGGACTTTAAGAACAGAGGTATCCTTTTCCCTTCTTATGGCTGCCCTGAGGTCTCTTTCTGCGGCAAAATACTGCCATTTTTGAAGAATTTCAGCGGCAGTCTTCCGGATATCGGGATGATGGCTGCGAAGTCGTCCGACGATGTGTGGCAGGAAATCAGGATAGCGACCTTCGCTCAGTTCCCTCATGGCCGAGATGACTCTGGCAACATCTTCTTCAGTATCTGTTGCCATCTCGGATTTGAGCCGATTGATGAGATTGTTACGCTTTTTCCGCGAGACTCCCGTGAAGACCTTCTCCTCAGAATAAAAATCTGTTTGGAGATAGCGGCTGTAGTCTAGAATTTTATCGTCTGTCATCAACCGCACAAGCCTGGGCAGCACCCATTTCATACCAGGAGTCTGGTGTATTCTCCAACCAGTGAGGACGACCTTACCCGACCCGAAGTCTGACTCGATGAGCAGCGCAGATTCGTTCAACGCCGCATTCACCTCAGAACCGAACACAAAAACTGCATTGTCTTCTTTTGTCGTTCTTAAAGCGGCCGCATATTCATTCAAAAGAGCATAAATGTCTGTTCTCTCAACAAGTTCGGGAAATGAATTCTCGAATTTTGGACAAAGCCTTATCTTTAATATCCCTATTTGATCCTGAGGGATCGGGATCCATCGGCCATCGACAAAACCGAAACTACCTTCTGTTTCTTTAAGCCCCAGCTTGGCGCCCATTCCGATTCCCAGATAGACACCCCCATTTTTTACATACTCCCGGACTCTAGCCTTCCCCACATCACCGAAATCGACCGGTGTTGTCATGTCATCCTGAAGGCCGAAATCCATGACCACAAACACATCCATGCCATCCAGTTTTCCTGCAGCCACATTGGCAGCAGTCATCGGGCTGACCGCAATCTCACGATCGATGAAGAACGCCGAGACAAGCTCTTTGAAAGCCGACCGAACTTCAGTTCCTCGATAGTAGACACCGACATGAAAAGATTCGGCCGAAGTCAAGGGGGGAACAATAAACAGAGCGGCCACCAGGAGAATGACTGCGGTTAAAAGATGAATTCTGGTTTTCATGCTCATCCCCTCCTGAAAAATCCAGACGTGTCGGAACAGCGATCGTTTGTGAACAGGCATTAAATTCATCATATACAAGGTGGGCAATATTGCATTATTAATCTTGCTTTTTTATCTATAAAATCTTGCGCAACGGGACTGACTCATAAGGAACGGATCCTTATTCACGTAGAAGATAGCCTTTCCTTCATCTCTGACAGGTCAGACGGAAGGATTTGGGAGAAAGACCAGTTTCGTTCTTGAAGACGAGACTGAAATAATTGCTGTCGTTCCATCCCAAGTCGTAAGCAATCTGGGTGATGGGTCTTTTTGTGTTCCGCAGCATCTCTTTGGCGGCAGCCATCCTCATCTGTGTCCGGTATTGCATCAGGGTGAGTCCCAGCTTCTGCGGAAAGATATGAGCGAGATAATAAGGTGAAAGTCCGACCTTTTCGGCGATCTCTTTGAGGGAGTGTTGTTCGCGGTAATGGCTTCTTAAAAAGGTTAACACGTTCTGGATTTTTTGATGCTTAGGGCTTGGCTGGCTGGAAATCTGGCTCAGAATTTCGACCACATCCCGTTCCGGAAATCTTTCAGGGATGGTCGTGATCAGGGCGATCAAGCTCTTGATCGTGAGGAGTGGAATGATGGGAATGGAAGGAATTTTTTTCCTCAGGGTACCCCGGTCCAAAGGCAGATTTTTAACTCTTTCAAGAAGATCCTCCTGTTTATCCTTCGATGGAAGGTCGAACAAAAACTGTCCTCCGGCCAGCACGATGGTGCCGTTGGCCGTGNCCAATGGAAAGGCAAGATCGACCAGACCGGCATGGCAGTAAGAGAAACAAGGCTTATTGANCCGCTTCATGTGCTCAATCAGCTCGATTTCAGACACGGGGCAAACACACCTTCTTANNCCTTCCGGAGAAGACCGGATGTAAGCGCAGTACTCGATGAAGAACTGTTTTCTCAGCAGGTAGCGGATGGAAATCAAATTTTCCTGCCCCTTGTCCTCGTTTGGAGAGAAGGACAGGACTTTGATAATCTGCTGGAAGAGATTCTTGATCTCCGTTTTTTCTTTGGTGACAGAAAACTCGAAGATGGTATTTTGTACAGTCATTCTCTGATGAAAGAGCTGTTTTTTTTAGTCTAATACTAGCAGAAGATTTATTGGCAGTCAATTATAGAAAGCTGAACAATATCAACAACTCAAGGAAAGTCGATGGCGGAAATCAGCCTGTCGGCGTCATATCCTCTATGATGTCTTTGATGATCCGGGCGATCTGCCGACAGTCTTCCAGTGTGAAAGTCAGCGGAATCCTGAAATCACACAAAAAATCCAGTACCCGGCGTGTTGTAGGAAGCTCCGCCCTGTACTGGAGGTAAGCCCAGCTCTCGAAGGAGCTGGTGAACCCGTGAGGCTCCGGCCAACCGAACCACTTGATCTCCACCCCCCGGTCCCTGCATTTATCCAAAAAAACGGGGACCTGTTCCTTTTTCATGTACTGAAGAGAAAACTGGATGGAACTCCCCACATACTCCTCTTTCGGATGTCTTTCGGGCACATGGATTTGAGGGATTTTGCTCAGCTCCTGTTCCAAAAGCCGATAGCGCTCGTTCCAACGCTCACACTGCCTATTCAAGTCGCGGAGCTGAGGCCTGAGGATCGCGGCGCGCAGGTTGTCCATCCTCTGGCTGTAATTGGGAATCATCTTCTTGTACTTCTCGAAAATTTCCAGTGGAGGACGAGAAATGTGCTTATCGTAGAGCATGTAAGATCCTGAGTACAGGATGGCCTGGGCCATCGCTTCTTCATCATCTGTGACCAGAAGCGCGCCTTCTCCCGAGTTCATGTGCTTATAAGTCTGGGTGCTAAAGCATCCTAAAAGCCCGAAACTCCCGCTCAACCGGCCGTCCCATGACGCGCCCAATGTATGGGCACAGTCTTCGATCAAGATAAGGTTGTGCTTTCGACAAATCTCGAGTACTCGGTCCATATCCGCCATGTGTCCCCGCATGTGTGATAGAAGAAAATATTCGGTTCCTGATTGACGGGCCTTTTCTTCCAGGTCCTGGAAATCTACGGTGTAATCCGGGGTGATTTCCACAAGAACGGCCTCGGCTCCGGCGTTCTGGACAGCCCCAGGCACCGGTGCCAGGGTGAAGGCATTACAGAGCACTTTATCGCCGGGCTTGACACCAACGCTCCTGAGGGCGATGTGGATGGAACTGCCGCACGATGAGCAAGCCAGACAGTATTTTCTACGCATATACGCGGCAAATTCCTGTTCCAATAAGTCTGTCTCGGATGGTACGCCCGGAAGGGTGTTGTAACGGTGGAGCCGCCCACTCTTCAGAACTTCCAGTGCCCGCTTAATGCCTTCTGCGGGAATGGCCTCCTGTTTGGTGAACTCCTTGGTAAAAATCTGCTTGCCAGGCTGGTTCTTATGTTTTTCTTTCATATCATAACTCTCGGTGTCAAATCTTTATGGATATTCAAATTATCAAATTAAATTCGAGAAATCCTGAATCAGGACAAGAAAGATCTAAAATGCCGAAATTATGGAAAAGGACCGCCCAGAAGTCGGTCCCTACACTTCACATTCTTTCCTATGAACAACTAAGTCGTTGAAGCTTCCGGATTTTCTTTAGTTATCTGGTATTTTGCAAGCAACGCGCAAATATCGGCGATTATTTTTCATCTGGATCGTAAACTGGGAAATTCCAATCCTGACCTGGAAAATACTTACGAAGACGAAAGTCGGCTGCCCGGGCATGGCCTTCCATTCCTTCAAGACGTGAGATCCTCGAGGTTACCGTTCCGATCTCTTTGCTGGCCTCTTTAGTCATCCGCTGGTAGGTCAGGACCTTGATGAATTTGTGAACACTCAATCCGCCCGTGTATCGTGCGGCTCTGTTCGTTGGAAGGACGTGGTTAGTGCCGGATGTCTTATCACCATGGGATACAGTGCATTCCTCTCCAAGAAAAAGAGAACCGTAGTTTCTGAGCGTCTTCAACCACCAGTCCAAATCTTCGGCCATGACCTGGACATGCTCGGCCGCATACACGTCACTTATCCGCGCAATTTCCTCACGGTCCTCACACAACACCACCTCACCGTAATCGTTCCAACTTGCGACCGCCACATCAGGATCAGGCAGTTCATTGATCACTTTTGGTATGATCTCGAGCACACGCTCGGCAAATTCCATGGAATCCGTAATCAACCAGACAGCCGAATCGCCGCCATGCTCAGCTTGACTGACTAAATCAACCGCAACCATCTCCGGATCTGCGGTCCTATCAGCCAGAATGGCCAGCTCGGTCGGCCCGGCGATCACGTCGATTCCCACCTGACCGAAAAGCAGCCGCTTGGCCTCAGTCACGTACCGGTTTCCCGGGCCGACGATGATATCCGCAGGCTTCCCAGTAAAAAGCCCGAAGGCGAGGGTTCCGATGGCCTGGATCCCTCCCAAAGCCATGATCATATTCGCTCCGCTGATGTCCAAGGCATAAGCCACGGCGGGATTGATGTTTCCGTCACTGGGTGGTGTGCAGGCCAGGATATGCGGTACGCCTGCAGCTTTGGCCGTAGCCACGCTCATGATGGCCGATGCGGCATGGGTAAATCTTCCCCTTGGTATATAACATCCCGCGACTCCGCATGGCACGAGCTTCTGCCCCAGGCTGACTCCGTGGTGGATCTCTGTCTCAAATTCCCGCAAGCTCTCCCGCTGTTCCCGGGCAAAACCCGAGATCTGCCGATGGGCAAACTGAATATCGCGTTTGATTTTTTCAGGAACCTGACGGCCAAGGTCGGCGATTTTCTCGAAGCTGAGGACAATATCTCCTTGCCAATCATCATATTTGTGGGCAAGTTCTCTGACCGCCGTCTCTCCCCTCTTCCGGATGTCCTCAAGAATACCGTTGACAAATTCCGTTATTCCGCTGTCATTTATGCTTGGCCGCTCTTTAGCTTTCTTCAGGTATTCAGTCATTGTTGAGTAGTCCGAGTTTGGTTAAGGCTCAAGCTTGCAATAAGGAGAGGTGAATATGATTTTGATTTTGCTCTTCGGGTTGAACGAAAGATCGATTTTCCTCTCTACTTCCTTTCAATAAGGCAGAAGAGAGCCTTCGGGCGAAATCCGCTCGAAGGCTCTCTCTGTTTCCTCTTGGACCTTAGAAGCTGAACTTGATGCTGAACCGGACCTCCCGAGTTCCTATGACGGAGCTGATCTTCTTGTAGGTGGACTCGAGTGTTACGTTTTGAGGTTCGCTTGTGTTTTCCGCTGTGGGATTGTACTGCAGGATGTCATCCCGGCCGACATAAACATGCTTCCATCCAAGGACATTGAAGGCATCGATATAGGCACCGATGCGGAACCTGTCCCCGATCTTGAACTGTTTCTCGAGCCTGAAGTCGAGCAAATCCTGAGAGGGATTCCGGCGTGAGCCGGCCGGTTCGAGATTGACAGTGTAGTACCACCTGTAAGTGCCGGTGGCAGTGGTGAAGGACGTCGGAGGACGTATTTGTGCAGTCCGTTCCCAGGCGCTTCCGGAGAAGTGGTGATAAAATCCGCTGAACAGGATGTCGAAGGGAAGTGTCACTGTCCCCATCAGCTTGATGATCAGCGGCCTGTCAATGTTGATGCGTCCTTCACGGTTGGTATAGAAGTTGGGCTGATTTCCCGAAACTTCCCATCCCCAGGTCTGTCCGCCCAAGGCTCCCCATGTTCCATAAGCTTTGCTGAACAAGACCGTACCCAGAAACTGCCAGCCGTCGGACATTCGTTTCTGGAATTTCAACTCCAAGGCTTGATATTTCTTCCATAACTCGGGCACATTGATGGCGTAATTGAACATTGGTGGAGCATTGGTCTTTCGGACCCAAACTGTAACCGTCGAATCGGGATATTCATCGGTCCCGGGCACTGCGGCTTGGAACGGAACATAGTATCTCTGGGCCGCCTCATAGTCCATGTGATACCATAATTCGCCCGTATCCGGGTCATAGGCCACGGCCTCGAAGGAGTCATGGCTGTGTTTGTAGATGTAGGTTGCTCCCACCATGAAATTCTTGAACAGTTCTCTCTCGATCCCGACATTGACGGCATCCGTGATCGGAGATCNCGTGTCCGGATCGAGCTTGTTCTTCGCAAATATCGGATCAAACCGTCTGTAGTCGTAGGAAATGATGCCGTAATCATCCTNTGTGTCGAGAACGCCGTTAAAGTTCATGTCATACCAGCGAAACTCGTTCCAGATGGTATAGAAGGGATTCAGCACTTCAAAAAACTGGGTCATCATGAACTCGGTGTACCGGGAATAGGACGCTTTGAACACGGTCTTACCGTCACCGAAAATATCGAAGCTCAATCCAATTCGAGGCGAGAGGTTTGTCCAGACCATGATGTTCTTGATTTCACCAGAAGTCATACCCTCATAGGGATTGATGCCGTTGGGAAACTGATCGGGATACAGGTTGGCCACGTAGGGCCTGATGTAGTTTTCCCCCACATGAATAGCGATCGGGTTGCCTGCCACTCCTAACTGTCCCGCTCCTTCATGGCCTGCGATCCGGTCGAAACGCAGACCTAAGTTCAATGTCAGCCGGTTACCGATAGTCAGGTTGTCCTGGAGGTAGGCTCCGATCCGCCTTCCGTAATCTTTGTAAAACGTATCCTCTTTAGTCTCTCCAGTGAGAGAGAAATAGATCCGGCTGTATCCGACGTTGGGGACACCGTTCCAGGTTCTGGTGCCGTAGTAGTAGGGGCTGTCCTGCCACCACCACCAGGATAGGTTGTCCGTCCGCCAGCAGTTTCTCTTGATCGAGAACTGCTCCCACTCCAACCCGAATTTGAGCTCATGATCTCCGACCAGGAAGTTGTCGCGGAAATGGGTGAAATAAGCCCCCACACGGAATCGCTTCTCATCAAAAGTCTCATTCCACCGCGCGTTGGTGATCTCCTGGGCCGGATTGCTCTTCCACATGATTCGCGGCTCATCATACATATGCGGCTGCAGGAGCCTGTCTTCCACCCGGTTCACATAATTGATCCGGACATCGCTGAAGGTGTTCTGGTTGAAGAGATAAAAGGCCTGGGCATTTCCGGTGTAGACCGATTCATCCCAAACACAGTAGGCCTCCAGTGCCATGTAGGGACCTGGATCTCCGCGGAGAGGGCGAGCCCTGTTGTCGAAATTGAACATCCCGACCAGTTTCAGTTTGGGAGTAACCTGTGCGGTGAGCTTTCCGAAGGCTAACTTTTCGTCGTGCTTCCAATCGTAGACACCGTGATAAACGCCCAGCATATCTGTGAAAGGAATGAAATTCGTGTTCTTGGTGCGCTTGATGTAACGGCCGTTACCGAAAAACCAAAGCTTGTCACTAAGGATCGGCCCTCCGAAAGAGGCCGATCCGTCAAACCAGCTCTTTTCTGAGGCCGGCTGTGAGACACCAAAGGCATCCGTGTAATCCTGCGGCCACAGGGACTGGTTCAGGCTTTCGTTCGTGTAGTAGACGCTGAAAGAACCCGTAAACCGGTTTCCTCCGGCTTTGGTCACGACGTTAACGTAGGCGCCAGAGGCATTTCCCACCTCAGCCGGCAGGGCACTTGTCACGAACTCGATTTCCTCGGTCGCATCCTGATTGATGTTGGTCAGTAGACGGCCGTAGGCCGGCCCGGTCATGTTCACACCGTCGATGGCGTAGACATTGCTCCGGACACCGCTGCCGTGGAAAGACGTGTAGCGGTAGCGGGTGTCTTCTCCGGAAACGGCACCCGGTGCGGAATTGACGATATCGTAGATATCCCTCGCCAAAGGAATGTTCTCCAGGATTCCCGTGTCGAAGTTCGTGGCCACCTTGGCCGAGACGATGTCGATGGTCGGGGTGGGAGCCGTAACCGTCAATTCCTGGGCGATCGGTGCCATCTGCATGGTGATGTTGACCGTGACAGTTGCACCGAGCTTGACCATAACTTCCTCCCTTGTGACCGTCTGAAATCCTGCCATCTCCACCGTAATGGCATATGTTCCGGGAGGAATCGCGGGAAACCGGAAGGCCCCTGTCTCCGAGGTCACATAGGTCTGAACACCCATGATCGCTTCGGACGCGAGATGGGCCGTGGCTCCCGGCAGAGGGTTGCCNTCATTGTCTTTGACAATCCCTTTGATCGATCCTGTCTGACGCTGGGCGATAAGTCCTGAAGTGAACGACAAGACCAGGACTGAAATAAGGCACACGTNAATGATTCTTTTAGTCAATTGATACCTCCTTCATTTAATTTCGTGTTGACNAAAAATAAGAGTTNCTCGATATTTTCACCTCCTTCCTTGGNTGTGTTTTATGTATTTAGAGATTATTGCTTTGGATGTAAAAATTGTTACNAAANAAGGAGGGTTGTCCGCATTCTGAAGATAGAGCTANCTCTATTCCAACTATTTTTTGCTTTTCCCTAATTAAAGAACCCATTTGATTTGAGANCGATANATAATNTATAACTATGGAACAGACACGNCATTAAGTTTTTTGCCAAAAAACCTATAAAATATTGCTACCGTAATCGCTCTACCAATCGCTTGTTTATCCTCTATTCTAATTTTTTTAATGACATCATNCTTGACTTTTTAAGNATTACAGGATAGATTTGCGCCGAAAATGTAGGCAATTCAAATCAATTCAATGAGNAGATAAACCTAAATGGAAGAGCGATTACAGCTAGAAAAAACCTTGAAACCCTCCAACGTTTGGGCGNTTGCCCTGGGTACAATCATCGGTTTCGGCTGNTTCATCCTGCCGGGTGACTGGATTCCTCAGGCCGGCCCCATGGGCGTGGCCCTGGGCTTCTTTTTCGGNGGATTGATGATGATCGTCATCGGCCGGAGCTATGGATTCATGGTCAGGAATTTCCCCGTAGCCGGTGGTGAATTCGCCTATTCCTACCAAGGATTCGGCAGAAATCATGCCTTTGTTTGCAGTTGGTTCCTGGTGCTCGGCTATCTTACGGTGGTTCCCATGAATGCCACGGCCCTGCCCATCCTCTTTAAATTCGTGGCTCCGGACCTTTTTACCAAAGGGTACCTCTACACCCTCGCGGGCTGGAAGGTATACACTCTCGAAATCGCCATTGCCGTGGGAGCCATCCTGATATTCGGAGTCTTGAACTATCGCGGAGTCAGAGTGGTCGGCCGCATCCAGCTCCTGATGGTCATCCTCTTGCTCGGATCTGTGGCTCTCCTGGCCGCAGGATCCTTTCTTAAACCCGGAATAGAACTCGGGAATTTGGCCCCGCTTTTTGCCCCTGGAAAGGCACCGCTTGTCAGTATCCTTTCCATCTTAGCCATATCGACCTGGGCTTTTGCCGGGTTTGACACCATCCCTCAAGCATCAGAAGAATTCGGTTTTTCGCCGAAAAAAGCCTTCCGTCTAATCGTACTCGCCATTATGTTCGGCGCTGTGATCTACATCATTGTCAGTCTTTCCACAGCCGTGGTCTTTCCTTGGCAGCATTTGATGGCACAGAAATCCGTTTGGGCCACGGGCACCAGCATGAGATCCAGCATGGGCAATGCGGGGACCATGGTCCTCCTGGTCGGAGTCCTTATGGCCATGTTTACGGGTTTGAACGGTTTTTTCCTGGCGACCAGCCGGTTGCTATTCAGCATGGGCCGGGCCAAGGTCTTGCCTCCCTGGTTCGCGAAGGTCCATCCCAAACACAAGACTCCCAGCAATGCCATCATCTTCACGCTTTTAATCTCCCTGTTCGCACCCTGGTTCGGAAGGCAGGTTATCATCTGGATTCTGGACATGAGCGCCGTAGGTACCGGACTCGCCTATGCCTACACCTGCATGGCCGCCTTTTTGCTGAGCCGGACCATGTCTGAGGAGAAAGGCCAAGTTTCCCATGTCGTGGGGTTCGTTTTTGCACTGGGATTTTTAACTCTGCTCTGTGTCCCGGGGATGCCGGGCTTCATGGCCCCGCCTTCCTGGATCGCCATGGCCGTTTGGCTGACCATGGGAATCACCTTTTACTCGTTACAAGCAAAACAGTACCGCCATCTTTCCGGCGCAGAGTTGGATTACCTGATCCTGGGGAAGAATTCGGAGAAATAAAGGAGGACCTGAAGGAGGACCGCCCAGGACATCTGTCCCTAAAGACAATAATCACCTATAAAAATAAAGGGGACAGGCTATTTTACTGCATTTTTTTAGCAATTCCTCACACGTAAATTGTGTGTGTCACCATAAAGTAGCCTGTCTTTTTAATCAGCTCTTTAAAGGGATTTGAAGCTCTTTTGTACGGCTTCGATAGTCTTTTGGATATCAGTCTCCGAATGGGCTGTGGACACAAACGAAGCTCTAAACTGGGAAGGGGGAAAATAGATTCCCTGGTCCAGCAGCGCGTGGAAGGCTTCAGCGTCGAGCGTTCGGGAGACCTTAAGACCATCGAAAAAGCCGCCCGGAGAGCCAAAGAATTCCTGCAAAGGGCTTCAGAGATCCGGCGCGACACTTTCCCCGTTAGCAAACTGACGATGAGCACCAAGTGCGGCGAGTCGGACACCACTTCAGGCCTAACCTCCAACCCTATGGTCGGCCGGGATTTCGACCGCCTTGCGGTAGCAGGTGTAACCTTGATTTTCGGTGAGACAACAGAAGTTACAGGAGGTGAGGATGTCATAGCCGAGTACTGCGCCACAACGAATTCGTCATAACCAAGCTCTACGAAAGCGCCTAAGATTACGAGAAACGTANGANGCAGAAACGAGTCTCACTGTCAGGGGAAGCAAGCTGCGCTTGCATGATTTGGAGGGACCGACGTTCTCGGCACCNCGATGATATCATTCTTCTACAAAAGGATCNGCTTCGCTGAGCGCCTGATGCATGATCGAAACTCCCTCATCGATCTCGTCTTTGCTTACGATTAAAGGAGGAGCCATGGCGATCACATTGCTTGGGTTTGCCGCCATGGCGATCATCCCCAATTCCATCAGTTTCTTGGCCACCATGAGCTTGGGATTCGTTCCCTTGGTGATTTTTGCCGCGACCGGTATGATGGGCTCGCGAGTTTTGCGGTTCTTGACCAGTTCCAAGCCGACAAAAAGACCCAATCCCCGGACATCCCCGATGCAGGGGTGCTTATCCTTGAGTTCTATCGCTCTTTCGAGCAAATAGCGTCCCATCTCTGCAGCTCTTTCGAGCAGGTTGTCCTCTTGGTATACCTGGAGCACCCGAACAGCCGTGGCGCAGGCCAAGGCATGTCCGGCATAGGTCGCGCCGTGGCTGAAAAACTGCTCTTTGAAACGGTCACCGATATCCTTCCTGGCAATGGTCGCACCGAGGGGCACATATCCGCCTGTGATCCCTTTGGCCACGGTGAGGATATCGGGGACCAGATTCCAATGGTCGACGGCAAACCATTTTCCCGTCCGGCCGAAACCGCTCATCACTTCATCCGCGATCATCAGGATTTCCCATTTTTTACAGATCTTCTCCAAAGCCGGGAAATAGTCATCAGGAGGAACAATGATGCCGTTGGCTCCGGTGACAGGCTCAAAAATGATGCCGGCTACCTTATCGTTTCCCCCTTCCAGCTCAATGACCTCGTCGATGTACTTCACACACTGGAGGTCACATTCGGGGAATTTCTGTCCCAACATGCAGCGGTAGCAGTAGGGTTGGGGAACGGGGACCCATTCGGTGCCGCCCAAGATCTGGCTCCAATTGCGCGGATCTCCAGCGGAAAGGGTCATAGATGCAGTTGTGCCACCATGATAGGATCGGTAGCGGCTCAGGATCTTCCGGCGCCCCGTGTATTGGTGGCAGATTTTGACAGCAGCCTCGTTGGCCTCGGTACCTCCGGTGGAAAAAAAACTGCGAGACAGATCGCCGGGTGTGATATCGGCCAGCATTTTAGCCAGGAGAGCACGGGGCTTCGTCGAGAAGACAGGGGCGAAGGAAGTGAGTGTTTGAGCTTGATCACACAAGGCCTTGACCACGCTGGGATTCTGATGTCCGATGTTGTGGCTGACAAAACAGGAGCTGAAATCAAGGAACTCCTTTCCGTCCTCATCCTTAAAACGTACCCCCTTTGCGGAAACAACTCTTTTTGGGGATACGGAGGGCTGGAAGGACCAGGAATGAAAGATGTGATCGACCTCATACCGATCGAGGTCTTCTTTGCTCCCAGGTATGCTTTTCAGATCGTCCATTTTGTCCTCATTCATATGAATTCACAGAAAGCCTTATGGATAGCCCCGGGATAAATCCGACTTTCCTGCCAGTCAAGTTGACTTTCGGAAATTTTTGTTAGGTTTCCGAAGTCCTTCGGTCCCCATATCATTTTCCGTATTTTTCCCAGAGCTTGCCGAAAATTTCTTCCTCAGAGGGATTGACGCCATCGATGGGCTCGGACAGCCAGGTGAGGTTGATGAAATGTTTCCAGTGGATGTTTTCCGTAGTGATATTTCCTCCCCATGTCCCGCAGCCCAGGCTGACCGTCGAGGGCATGCCGTTGTAATAATTCCCACCAGCGGAGGGCGCATGCGCCTGCCGCACCAGAACGCGGCTCACCTTCAACTCAGAAGCCGCCTTATGGATGTAATCCTGGTTGAAAGTGTACAACCCACATGAGTGTCCTAGGCCAGCGTAACTGTGTATTTTCTTCACCATATCCATGGCTTCATCGATGTCCCTGTACTTCCAGATCGTCATGACGGGCGAGATCTTCTCGCCGCTGAAATGACCTTCGCCTGGCACATCACCCAGGACCATCAGCATCCGGGTGTTATCTGGAACGGACAATCCGGAACCTTCGGCGATTCTTTTAGCAGAGATGGCGATGATCTTCGGGTTGAGCCCAACCTTTCCTGTTTTTGCGTTCTCCACCCACATCCATTTTTCCAATTTCTTTTTTTCTTCCTCCGAGCAAAAATACCCGCCGCGTCTGACGAACTCATCCAACATGGAATCGTAAACAGACTCATGGATCAGGACCGCGTTCTCAGAGCTGCAGGATGTGGCGTTGTCAAAGGTTTTACTCAGAGTGATTTTATCCGCGGCATCGGCAAGGTCTGCGTCTTCCGCAACGATGATGACGGGATTTCCAGGGCCGACGCCGAAAGCGGGTGTTCCGCTCGAGTAAGCCGCCTTGACCATGGCGGCTCCTCCCGTGGCAAAAACCAGATCCACCTGGCGCATCAACTCCTGGCTGAGCTGGATGGTGGGCTCTTTGATGCACTGGACAAGATCCGCCGGAGCCCCGATCTTCTTCAAACCTTGACGCATGAAGTCCGCAGCCAGGTAGCTGGCTCTTTTCGCCTTCGGGTGGGGTGCGAAAATCACGGCGTTTCGACCCTTCAAGACACTCACACCGTTACTGCCCAAGCTCGCGGTTGGATTGGTCACGGGCGTCAAGGCACCGACCACACCGACAGGCTTGGCATACTTGGTGATCCCCTTGGCCTCATCCCGTTCGATAATTCCCACTGTTTTTGCATTCCGGATATCCCGGCAGACTCCGAAAACCTTCACCTTGTGCTTCTTGATTTTATCCTCGCAGACACCCATACCCGTTTCTTCCACGGCCGCCTTGGCGCAGGCAGCGATGTTGTCGTCTTTGTAGAGCTGCCAGCCTACAGCGTAGCAAACCTCGTCGATCTGCTCCTGGGTGTAATTTTCGACCTGCCTCTGGGCGGCCTTGGCTTTTGAGACCAGTTCGCCGATGATTTTCTTTTCATCCTCCATAGTCAACTCCTCTTTATTCAAGACTCAAGGTCTGTTCTCTCTGAAGCACACGCCGCATCTGTCCCAAAATGGGATCGGAAAAACAGAACACATTCGTCGCGTCAATTTCCAGGTTTACGACGATATCATCCCGTATCCCAACTCGAAAGCCTTCTTGTTTTCCTCTTTAAACCTGGGGATGAGCTCCAGCATGGTGGTTAGAACGATTTTTTTATCCAGAAAATCGGCCGCTTTGGTCAGAGCTCCCAGCATGATCGTGTTGGCGTATATAGGACGGCCGAACTTCTCGACCGCTGTATCCTTGGCCGGCACGACCACATGTTTGATTGTTTTGCTTTCGTCCACTTCGACCGTGGCCGGATCGTAGAGAACCATGCCATGATCAATAAGGTGAGAAAACTGCTTATAGGCCGCAGAGGAAAAGGCACAGAAATAATCGGGATTCTCGACAAGGGGACTATCGATCTCTTCTGGGGAAATCACCACCTGAGCCCTCACATACCCCCCTCTCTGTTCTGTGCCGTGGCTTTTCAACATCGTAACCCTGAATCCTTGGCGCATGGCTGCCATACCGACAATCTGCCCCAGTCTGACCACTCCTTGACCTCCAAATCCACTGGCCAGTATTTCTTTTCTCTCTTTCATGGTCGTTCACTCCTTCTCAATTCATCCAGTTTGTTATGAATGGCCGTGGCAAAATCCAAGCGGCTGTTGNTGGTGTCGTGATAAACTCCGGTCCTCCAGATCGTATCTTTCTTCGGTTCCTGATCCAAAGGACAGGCGTGATCCCAGATCCATCGAAAGATTTTGATGGAATCACGGGCACCGAGCGCCGTGTTGGCGTAATTGGTGACACATGGAAAGATCACGTGGACCAGCGAAAACCCCCTGTTGAGAAGGGCACGACGCATGCTCTCGACACCGAACTCCCCGTCCATACTCACATGACGGGCGAGGAATGTGGCCCCGGCTTCCCTGATGATGTTCAGAACATCTCTACCGTCCTGAATCCAGTTGGTTTCGAACATTCCGTAAGGACTGCTGTCGGTCACACTCCCCAAAGGAGTGCTCCAGGAATATTGACCTCCCGTCGATTGGTATCCCAGGTTATCACAAACAACCACGGTAGCGTTCACATTCCTCCGCGCAGCATTGAGAAGATGCATCAAACCNATGCCGAAAGCATCTCCGTCTCCGACCGTGCAGACAATCTTCATCTCGGGCTTGAGGGTTAAGGTCAGACCGCTGATCAGGGCATAGATCCGGCCGTGAGTCCCGGCCAGCCCATCTCCTTTCCAGGTCCCGAAGGTCTGCCTGCCGGCACACCCGATAGATGTTCCCCAGATCAAATCATCGATCCCGTAGCCGAGATCATCGATGGCCTTGAGCAGCATTTTCTGGGCTTCTCCCAAGCCGCAGCCCGAACAGGCCGTGCTCGGTGTCTTCCGTTTTCTCAGATATTTTTCAGCCAAGTAATCCATCACCATGCCTCCCTTTCCCACTTGATCGCGGAAATCGGCTTTCCATCGAGTAATGACTTGAAGAGGTCCATCAGATCCGAAATTTTTGGCAGCTCTCCGCACTGTCCGAAGAAATGAACATCACTGTCTTTCGGACAAGCTCTCTGGACCTCACGGACGAGCTGTCCGTCGTAGTTGAACTCCACAGACAGATAGGTGGCTTTCGTCGTGAAAATCTCATCGATGAACGGCCACAGCGATATCAGCCTCAAAGCTCCGACCTTCATTCCCTTTTCCCGGGCTTTCTTGACGGCAGACTTAACCACCCTTGAAGGCGTCCCGTAGGACACCACGACAAGATCGGGATCATCGTCCATGAACAGGGGGTCGTAGCGAGTGATCAGGTCTTTGTGATTCCTAATCTTGTAGATCAAACGGTAGACGTGCTGGTGGCACTGCTCGACGACCTCGGTGTCGTATCCTTCCGCCGTGGGAGTCCAATCCGAGCAGAGGGCATGGGTCTTCCGGCCCAGAACCACAGGAGGGATATCGATCTCATCCGTGTCGGGATAGAAGACCGGACCCGGGTGAACACCGCGTTCCGCAAACCGGAGTCCCATTTTCTTCTTCTCTTTGTCCGTCTCCGGAATGGTGATGTCCTCCATACCGTCGGTGACCAGCTGATCAGCCAGGATAGTGACCGGCGTCCTGAAACGTTCGGACAGATAGAAGGCCTCAACGGTAAGCTGAAAGGCTTCCTGGGCGGTGTTTGGCGCCAGAACGATTGCCTCGTAATTTCCCCCTTGAGTTGGATAGCGAACGTTGTAAAACTCCCCCTGCCCCGGTGAGCCGGTGATTCCACTGACGGGTCCGACTCGTCCTGAATTGAGGACGACCACCGGTATCTCACTCCCGATGGCCCAACCGTAAGGATCCGCGTAGAGAATGAATCCCGGGCCGGAGGTGGCAGTCATGGCTTTCATACCACCCAGGGCTCCTCCGATACACATATGGAAAGCAGCACATTCGTCCTCCGCCTGTAAGTAAATACCCCCGATTTTGGGCATGATCTTAGACATGGCCTCTGCAATCTCGGTGGCAGGAGTGATGGGGTAGCCGACAAAGAGCCGACATCCAGCCATGGCCGCGCCTTCGGCAATCGCGAAATTGCCTGTCTCTAGGTATCTTTTCATTTCTTTCCTCCTCTCGGATTACCCCANAGCCTCTCTGATATCAATCGCATAGTCCGGGCAAGCATAGAAGCATTTCAGACATCCGACGCAGAATTTGNCGTTCTTGGCTTCGTAAGGACGATATCCTTTTTCGTTGAANAGATCTGTCGGGGCAAACACCTCGAGCTCGCAGACTTCGTTGCAGTAGCCGCACTCTTTGCAGTTCTCAGCATAAACCATGACCTCAAACATCCTGGCGTCGCATTCCAAGCAGCGCTTCGCCTCGGCCTCGGCATGATCTTCGCTCAGTCCCCGCTCAACCTGTACAAACGAGGCTGTTCTCTCAGTCAGACTCAAAAGAGGCATCTCATATCTGGGTTTCGGTATCTTCATGAGTTCGGTTAAAGTGACTCCTTCTTCATCGGGAGCGAGTCTCTCTTCGATGTCTCCGTCTCCTCCGAGAAACCGGTCGATCGATTCGGCTGCTTTTCGTCCTTGGGCGATGGCGTTGATTATGGAAAGAGGACCGCTCACCACATCCCCTCCGGCAAAAACGCCCTTTTCTCCCGTAGCGAGAGAAATGCCGTCAACAGCAACCCATCCCTCGGTAAGGTCAATATTCTTGTATCTCTTCAGAAATCCGATGTTCGCCTGTTGACCTACGGCTAATATGATGGTTTTGGCCTCTATTTTGTCCGTGATCTCTTCGTCGTATAACGGCTTGAACTTCCCTTGGGCATCAAAAACAGAAGTGCATCTTTTGAGAATGAGACCCGTGACGGACTTATTTCCCAAGACTTTTTTGGGTCCCCAAGAATTATGAATAAACACACCTTCCTCTTCCGCGCGGGAGATCTCCCAGTCATGAGCGGGCATTTCCTCTCGTTTCTCCAGGCAAAAGAGGTGGACACCCTCGGCTCCCAATCTCTTGGCCGTCAGCGCAACATCGACGGCGACGTTGCCGCCCCCTACGACAATCACATCTCCGGTTAGCTTCATTCTTTTCCGCAGGGCGACATCCCGCAGAAAATCCCAGCCCCAGAGGATACCCTTTTTATCCGCTCCCTCGAGCGGAATTCTTACGCTCGCCGTAGCGCCGCTGGCCACAAAGACCGCATCGAAATCCTTTTTGAGCTGGGCGAGCGTTATATCCTTGCCGATAACAGCTCGACCTTTGAATTTTACCCCGATTGACAGGATATCATCGACGTCCTTGTCCAGCCTCGCCTCGGGAATCCTGTATCTGGGAATCCCGTAGCGGAGCGTTCCTCCGGGTTTCGGAAATCGGTCAAAAACAATCACATTATGTCCCTTGGTCGCCAGATAATAGGCGGCGGTGAGTCCTGCTGGGCCTGCGCCGATGACGGCCACCTTTTTTCCCGTTTTAGGCGCCATCTTCTTGTTCTTCTTCCAGAGATCTCCTCCGCTGTCAACCGCTGTCCGTTTGAGAGCACGGATAGCGATGGGATCTCCATACTGTTTATAGGCACAGACATCCTCGCAGGGCGCAAAGCAGGCATCTGCACAGACGACGGGGAAGGGAAGTTTCTCCCTAAGGACGGCTACGGCTAGATCATACCGCCGCTCTTTGACGGCTCGTATGTATCTCGGCACATCGACTCCCGCGGGGCAAGCTTCCATGCAGGGCGGTACGATCAAATCTTCTCTCGGTATAAACCTTTCATTCATGGACGAAATCCTCCCCTAACTGAATTGTTTGAGACAAACATGTGAATTTATTGCTTTTCGTGTAGATTTATTTTTGGTGCAGAGCGGTGAAAAGCCAAAATCAGCGAATTCCCCTTGTCCTTTCAAGCATGAGATCATTTGTTGTAGCAGTTGTCTATAATGGAAAGCCATAAGAGCTCAAAGGTTCAAGGAACTCTAATTATTTATGATTATTCGAGAATTTAAGCATTAATTATTTTGCGAAAAAACCTATAGAATTTTGCTATTGGAGCTAAAGAAGTGAAGGACACAACGCCCGTTTCCCTTTTCCAGGACAGGCAAATTCAGGGGAAACCGGCCTGTTTCCCGATAACGGAAAATTAACGCACAGACAAACCGAGTACCTGAGCCACTTCGCGCAGTTTTTCTTGGATCATTCGGACATTATCAGGTCCCATCCTTAGAAGGTGTTTTTGGGATGAGCTCAGTCCTTCCAGACGAGGATCGGCATAAGTGTATTTCAGGACATCCTTGCGGAGCGCAATATCTCCTTCTATTACGGGAACTTCTGGAATCGATTCCGCTTTTATGGTTGAGTCAAAACATTTTGGAGGATGTTTGGCCTCCTGACAAAGAGCTTGTGGTAGAGCTTATTGAAGAGATTAAGAAATGTTTTCAACGTTTGATAGATGCTCTCGATCCGGAGAAATATCCCAAGGCCAGAACATATATCGAAAATTTTTCGAAAAATGTTCTTACCATTTTTGATTATTGGCTGGGAGGTAAAGGCTGGATACCTCTCACAACCAACGCTATAGAGAGTGCTTTCAGCCGGATCGTCAACAGGATAAAAAGAGTGGGCCGCCGCTGGAGTGAAGAAGGACTTATGAACTGGCTTAAGCTTGCTTTCAGAAAGATATATCGACCGCAGTTGTGGGATGAGTTGTGGGAACAGTATATCGAGATTCATAAGCGTCTCAAACTTGTAAACATCAAGGTAACCTATGCTTGGATCTAAATCATCCCGTCACTTTGGGACAAGCTCAAAAAATAAAAAATAATCCCAAGTAAAAAAACGGGCATTTCTTCATGTTGCCCCCAGATGTCTTTATTTCATTATACGGAATTTCCTCCATTAAGTTCCACTCCTGTCGTTTGGTTGTAAGCATTCCCGTTTGGTTTGTCATGCCGTCGATCCCTCCGGCTTGTCTAGAGCCGGCTCTTCATTTAACAGACCTAGCGCGGATTGGATTTCAGTTCGACCAGTCCCGTTTAATATCTTGGGCTCGAGAGGACTTATTATTTTTTATGACCATTCCATAGGCGGCAGGAAGTCCCTCACCGTCTAAAAAGGTATGAATTTCGAGAGGATTAAAATCAAATCCATTATTTCTCATAAACTCGACAATATCCTTCTCCTCTTTAAAGACATTGTCATGCAAATCTTGAGTCATTTTAAAAAAATAGGCCTTTGTCTCTATTCGTTGTTGAGAAACGGCATCCAACGCCCGCAACCACTCATTGATTTTGCCAGCATCAATAACCGCTGCCCGAATTCCACCATTGATGGTTTGAATGATCTTTGTGACATATTTGTCGTGTTCTTCGATTATTGCAAATAAATGTGGATCCGATTTTAAAAATTCTGGACTCGCCAAATCAAAGTCACTATTGAATCGCGATCGTAATTGGAATTCCTTTTCATCTAATTCACCAAGGGTCTCCTCCTGATGAACAGATAGTGACTGAATAGCTGATTTGATCTTTTCAAGCATTAAGAGATAGGCGCTGTGTGCATAAAACATCAAATAATGGTGGCGTAAAGTCGCTGAATTCGGGTGATGCAAAATCAGAATCGCTAAACCATCAACGCTTAATATCCTTGATAACTCTTTTAAAGTCTCCTCTCTTTTTGTGTAACTGAACGTAAAAAGAACTGTCGCAAGATCATAAGAGTCGTCCGGCAGGCTTGTATCTTCTGCAAGGCTTTGGATATGAGTGATTCCCTCTGGCAAATTTGAAGGCACAACTGGATCTAAAGTATTAACTTTGTTAACGATACCTTGCTCAATTTGATATTTCTCATAGACTTCTTCAGCAATAGATGTATTATCACCGCAGCCAATATCAATATATTTTTTTTGTTTCAAAGGATTTTTTTTGAGCGCATATTCTATCTTTTCATCAATATAGGCCTTAATAACTTGCGGATATCCTTCTGAAAAGAAACCATCCGAGCTTTTTGAATCCGTTCCTGCGGTCTCCGATTGTTCTTCCCATCGATTCTGCCAATATTCGGCAGTCGTTATCCTCTCAGCTTCATATGTTATATTTTGACGGACCACCTCAGGAAGTAAGTCATAATAAATATGCGCGGCTTTAGCATAGACAAGAGGTGGAGTCAACACTGTCTGTTCAAATGAAAGTGGCCCATTTCTATATTCCTCCCTCCATTCTTGTGGTTCGCTTTGTTCAAGGGCTTGTGCTTCATTACTTTTGTTTGATATGCTTAAATCTTCTTGACCTTGAATCGATTGGAAGGGTGAAACTGATAACAATGCAATAACGAGGGATGAAATGAGGAGCGATTTTAAAAGCATATGGATTTCATTTTGCGTCCACTATCAGTTCTGATCGTTTTTGCCTGATATCGACCATTTTCTCTGCTAACATCAACAATATTACAGTCGAGAAACATACTCAGTCAAGGGAGGGCCTGTCACACCATTCCTGCATGATTTTTCGCGATAAACTTGAAAGACTTGGTTATTTTTGACATATTAGATCTCCAACGAAAATCATCTCGAAGGAGGACGACATGGGTGGCCTATTCGGGATCGTCTCCAGAAGCGACTGCGTCAACGACCTATTCTACGGAACCGATTATCATAAGGGATAAGAATTTCGTTTTCGGCTGCGATGTCCGATTGTGAGTCTTTGTCTCGATTTTCCTATTCAATAATCGTGAGCAATTGTAAATCATGACTCAAAAAGATGTCAAGGACGGCTTGAGAGCCGGAGATGCGTCACCGATGTCGTTCGAGGCGCAAAAAGCTCCACAAAAGCCGCACTTCAGGTTGCCGCAGTCGAGATAGTGCTCCACCACCTCTTTGATGACCGGCCAAAAATAGCCGTACTCTTTCTCGAAGCGGTTTTCATACTCTAAGAGAAATTTATCAAAATAATGAAAAAGGATCCGGTAGAATACGGTACGTTCCGGATGGCGCTGTCGATACATCCCTGGCCTTGTGCAGCAGGGATGATTCAAGAAACAGGCCATAAAGCGCAAGGAACCCTCACAGACTCGATACTCCTGTAATGGGTCAGCCCTGAGGGAGTCTATCATCCAAAAAATGTCAACAGGAGTTGCTTTGTTGAATAAGTAACTTTACATGAGGTCGTGTAGGTTCTTTTGACCTTTTTTAGTCTTATTCAGCCACACTCCGGGAGATACCGTACATGGTTTTGTGAAAATGGGCAGCATCAAAATAACCATTCTCTATATTCCCATAGCGTTGAGCACCTGAGACCATAGCCGGCAATTCCTTCCCATCCCTCACCTCCTCACCAGTGACATTGCAGTAGACCACCTGCTTAGTCTTTGTATTCACCGCCAGGTGCAATTTCAAAAACTTTTTCCTCTTACGTCCATACCGGTTGATTCTATACTCTCCTCGATTGGTTGGCTTTAGCCCGCTTGCATCCCCAGCCATGTCATATTCTTTGGCTTCTCCGTAGACCTCAAGAGAAAACCCCAATCCCATTGACCTCACCTGGAAGGTTGTATAATCAGGCGCTTTTTGGGCTTGGGGTATAAAACACACCAACCTGCGGGCAATCCCCTCCAGTGTCCGATAATCAATCTTGAAAAGAGATTTGAGCCTGATGAAAAATAGAATAAAACTCGCTGGATACTCATATGGCCTCCCCCGCTTCGCATCATTTAAGGCCGCCAGCTCCTCCTTCCAATCTCTGAAAAGACCAAAATCTAAAAGGAACTCACCCCTCTTTACTAACCCCTCATTGTAGATATTCCAGTCGACAATGAAATGGCATTTCTTTGTAGGTTTCCTCTTGGGCTTAGGCCTCTTCTTTAACTTGTTAAGGTGGCGATAGACCGCCTGTCTTGTTACTCCGTACTTTCTGGCAATTCGAATAACCGACTTGCCGCTTTGGACCTCTCTTTTGACAATCTCAGTCGTTAGGGCCGCCATAGGGGGTAAATGTAATAGTCTCGAATCTTGCCGTGGAAGAAGTAATTTAAACCCCGCCTACCCTTGCCCTGGCTCTTACCCAAGCATTGCCAGTTCGCCGCCTTATAGACAGTGCCTCGAAACTTACAAGCTTCCACAAAGGTCTCCATGTAGTGTGGCCGATAGCCATATCTTGCTTCCCAATCTCTGGGCACCACCTTTGCCGCCTGGGATAGAA
>JGI24422J19971_10000267_pt1 | contig 27779 bp, 22 predicted proteins | sample DeeMarSWOR152_54_FD_19971 | JGI IMG/M metagenome (IMG submission 19971) | reverse complement strand
CGAGCAAGCTCGAGATTTCTCGTTCGACTTGCATGTGTTAGGCGCGCCGCCAGCGTTCATTCTGAGCCAGGATCAAACTCTCAAATTAAACCGTTATACAGTACTCATTAGATAAGCAAACCGAGAGCCCATAGTCGGTTTTCACTATTTAGTTTTCAAAGAACAAGCGTACCTTTCAGTTTAACTTTCCGCAAACCTATTGTCAAGCCATTTATGCTCTATTTTTTAGAATCTCACTACATTTTTAAAGCATCAACTCAGCCCTGTCAAGGGTACAACAGCGTTGGTTAGATGCCAAATCAGGCCATCCTTTGTAAACATCTTCTGCCCAAATCCATCATAGTCCTCACTATACGCTCACTCCTGCACCTACGCAAGTAGGTTGCACCCTCCCTATCCAGAATAGATCCGGGGCAAAATCGCATCTTTAGCTTTCTGAGTTACAGCCGTCCTCCATGAACCCTTTTTTAAATTTTTGGCAATGGCTATAAACGGAACTCATTCTCTCCTATCGGCGCCGACCAGTCCACTATGTGTGTGGCCTTCGAAATCCGTCAATCATGACATTGGCCAATCCCTTCAGGTCGCAATGCGCTACACCGCGCTCATGGCACTGTTCAATCAGTTCGGTGAGCATCTGAAAAAACGCCGTTCTAGCCTCTCTTCTCCTGAAACCTCTTCAAGGCTCCTCCCAGGAACCGTGGACATAGCGAGCGCCAAACAGTCTACTTTTCGGTATAAGACCGGGGTCCCTTTAATCCCCGCCAGCCTTTCATGTGCCCGGCCCTCCCTCCACACAAAGAGCCGTCCAATCGTCTTGCGATAGATCATACTATTGACACCCCTAAGAACCTCACTACAGAAGGGAGCATGGAGATGTCTTTTTTTGCACTTCACCCTGTTGAATATCTCATCTCAATGACTTTTGGCGCGATAATAAGCTATGATTCACCAGGGCGGGCTGGGCAGTCGCTTTAAGCCTGCTACATCCCGCTGATCCAGTCCCGCGACGGGCTTCTGAAGGACATCCATTTATGGAGTCCCGGCCTTTTACACAGCAGGACCGCGCGGGATTTCATCCGCACCATTAGCGAGCATATCAGCATGGGATTCTTCGGTGTCAAAAAAAGACATGTATACCCCAGGGAGCATACATTTCGGGGTAAAGGCAATAATCGTTTTGGGTAACCTCTCCTACTCAAGAGGGGAGCACCGAGAGAAACTAACCGAATCCTGTTGATTGAGGACCTTCTTAAGCAGATGACCTGATTGATTTCTTTGAGAGCTGTCGTCTCAACAACGTGGGGGTTTTTTTCCTTGACAAAGATCTTGTGTTCAATTAGATAGTTCATGCCTTTTGCGCTCATTAGCTGGGTTGTTTTTTGAGATCATTCTGTGTTGTTGCTCTTCTGCTAATAAGCTAGCATTACCCCCCAAAACGATACAGAGAAAAATCCGTTTTGCTCTTCTCGGCAATGAAACGGATAGAACGGGCACATTGGGCAGTTAACAATATCATTTTCCAATAGACTCTCAAGAAGGAGGTATGTGAAGTGGCCTTTGAGATTCCTAAGATACGGTACACGGGCAAAATAAAGGAAATAACCATAGGTGCTGGGGACAAAACCACTACTATTGGCGGCAGAGATTGCTATCCATTTCATCTCTTCGAGGGTAGTATGCCCCGTCGTCCTATCATTGCGATGGAGATATGGGATATGGAGCCACAGGGCTGGCCAGAGGCTGCCATTGAGCCATTTAAGGATGTGATTTCCGACCCCCCGGCATGGGCTAAGAAGTGTGTCGAGAAATACGGGGCGCAGGTGATCGTTGTCCAGCTCAAAAGCACCGATCCAAACGGCGACGACAGGCCAGTCGATGAGGCAGCTGCTCTCGCCAAAAACATTGTTGACGCGGTTAATGTTCCGGTTGTCTTCTGGGGTACCGCGGTCAACGAGAAGGATGAAAAGGTTCTTAAAAGAATAGCGGAAGTGTGCGAGGGAGAAAATGTGAGTCTGTCTCCTGTTGAAGAAGCTATCCACAAGGGCGTAGGGGCAAGCGCGATTGGCTACAGACATACAGTAGTAGCATCAACACCAATTGATATTAACCTGGCAAAACAGCTCAATATATTATTGGGAAACCTTGGGGTGCCGGATAAGCAACTCCTCAATGATCCCACTACAGGGGGGCTCGGCTATGGCATCGAGTATGCCTATTCGGTTATGGAGAGGATCACGCAAGCAGGCCTGACCCAGGAGGATGAAAAGCTTCAAATCCCCATGATTAATAACCTCGGCAACGAGATCTGGAAATGCAAAGAGGCGGGCATGCCCAAGGATGAGATGCCAACAATGGGCGAGCCCGACAGGAGGGCCATCCTCATGGAGGCTGTAGGTGCGGTTTGTTACTTACTTGCAGGATCCGATATCCTCATCATGCGGCATCCTGAAGCGATAAAACTGGCCCAAGAGATGATCAACGAACTCATGGAAGAGAGTTGATTTCCCTATAAAGAATAAAAACCCAAGAAAGGAATGAATTCCAAGGAGGAAATCAAGATGGCAGATGAAGAGAAAACCGAAGTTGCAAAAAAGCCAAAGAAAACCGGACCGAAGAGCATAGATCCGGCTACCTTACAGATGATTGCGCGAGCTGAGGAGCTCGAGATTGAGACTATTTTCGACAGGGCAGAAAAGATGAAACCCTGCCCTATAGGTAGTGGAGGAACGTGCTGTAAAAATTGCGGCCAAGGTCCATGCAGGCTGCCCCTTCCCAAAGGTGGAATCGAGGGAAAAGACGAGCGAATGGGTCTTTGCGGTGCTACGGCAAATACAATAGCGGCAAGGAATTTCATTCGGATGATAGCCGGCGGTGCAGCAGCACACTCTGATCACGGAAGAGGTGTCGCAGAAACTTTTCTGGCAGCCGCTAAGAAAGAGACTGAGGATTATGTAATCAAGGATACCAAGAAATTACTTGAGATTGCCCCTGACTTCGGAGTGGCGCTGACCACGGGTAAAGGGGAGAAGGAAAAACCACGGAAAATTGATGACATAGCTGTTGAGGTTGGAGAGAAAGCACTTGCTCAGTGGGGTCAACAGGAAGGTGAGGTCCTGACTGCCCGGAGGGCTCCGGATAAAAGGGTCGAGACCTGGAGGAAAATCGGAGTATTTCCCAGGGGTATTGACAGAGAAATAGTTGAGATCATGCACCGGACCCATATCGGCGTTGATCAGGACTACAAAAACCTGATGTTCCAGGGCACCAGGGCGGCCATCGCCGATGGGTGGGGCGGCTCCATGATCGCCACAGACCTTCAGGACATTCTGTTCGGCACTCCCTATCCCCTCAAAAGCCAGGCCAACCTTGGCGTACTCAAAGAGGATATGGTCAACCTTATCATTCATGGCCATGAGCCGCTTCTCTCTGAGATGATCGTAGTGGCCTCAGAGCTTCCCGAGATGCAGGAGCTGGCGAAAAAGGTGGGTGCAAACGGCATCCAGTTGTCCGGTATCTGCTGTACGGGGAATGAAATAATCCAGAGACACGGTGTTCCCTTAGCGGGGAACTTTCTGATGCAGGAACTTGCCATTATTACCGGAGCAGTAGACGCGATGGTGGTGGATATCCAATGTATCATGGAAAATGTGGCCAACGTAGCCGCCTGTTTTCATACCAAATTGATTACCACCATGCCCATTGCCAAGATGGAGGAGAAAAATGTCGTGCATCTCGAGTTTCATGAGGCAGATGCGCTGAAGACAGCCAAAAAGATTGTCAAAACTGCAATCGAGAATTTCCCCAAAAGAAAAGGCCAGGTCATGATCCCGAATGAAAAATCAGATCTTATCTGTGGGTTCAGCTACGAGGCGATCAACTATCATTTGGGAGGTACATTCAGGGGTTCTTACACCCCCCTCAATCAAAATATCATCAATGGAAGAATACGAGGGATTGGTGGAGTGGTTGGATGCAACAATGCCAGAACCATTCACAATAATGATCATATTACGGTGTTAAAGGAGTTGATTAAGAACGATGTAATCGTGCTCACCACTGGATGTAATGCCATTGCCGCTGGCATGGCAGGGCTCTTGACTCCTGAGTCGGCCAAAGTTTACTGCGGGCCAGGGTTGGCCGAGGTCTGTGAGACTGTCGGTATTCCCCCGGTGCTTCACATGGGCTCATGTGTGGACAACAGCAGGATCCTGATGGCAGCAACCGAAGTGGTCAAGGCAGGAGGGCTTGGAGATGACATAAGTGAGCTGCCTGCAGCCGGATCAGCCCCTGAGTGGATGAGCGAGAAGGCTATCAGCATCGGGCACTACTTTGTTGCCTCCGGCGTGTATACTATATTCGGAGTAACCCTTCCGGTAACCGGTGCTCCTGTATTTCAGGATTATCTCTTTAAGGAATTCGAAGAGATGTATGGCGGAATGTGGGATTTTGAGGCGGATCCAATTAAACATGCCCAGAAAATGATCGCCCACATCGACAAAAAGAGGCATGCTCTCGGAATCGACAAGGCGCGTGAGAGGGTGCTGTTTGATATGGCTGCACGGCGTGAGTTAGAGGCGGCCTAAGGATATTGCAGAACGAATCGTAAAATCCCTTACGAATAAGGAGGAGAAGATATGTCAAAGCTAGTAGCATTTGCTGCCATACAGGGTGGCTATAATATAGTATCCAAGGCGGAAGGAAAGCTCAAGGAGGCCATAGATAAATACGGCCCTAAGCAGGAGATAGGATTTCCAAACACGGCGTACTATCTCCCTATTATCTATTCTTTGCTGGGGGTAAAGGTTGAAACCCTGGGCGATGCCGAACCGGTTATGAAAAGGTGCAAGGAGTTGCTCCCGCCGCATATCAAAAAGGATTGCCATATTCCATACTTAGGTCCTCTTCTGGATGCAGGTATGGCCTCTCTGTTTGCCGAAGAAATTGTTGAGGCCATCCGCTATGTAGAAGACCCTGATTTTTACCAACCAAATGTTGAAGATCCGGACCTCGAGAACGGCAAGCTTTGGCTGGGCGCGGCCGATGACGCAATTATGCGGAAAAGAGGCGTTGAGTTCGTGGATGGTACTGCCCCTGGTTTTGCAGCCGTAGTTGGGGCTGCTCCAAACCCGGAGATAGCCAAAAATATCGTCGAGGAATATCAGAAGAAAAACCTCTACATATTTTTAGCTGCCAACCAGAGCGGAACCACGGTTGCCCAGCAGTTGATCGAGGCAGGCGTCCAGATTGGCTGGGGTACCCGTATTGTGCCGTTTGGCCCTGATATCTCTGCGGCTGTATTTGCCCTCGGATTTGCAAACAGAGCCGGGCTCTCCTTTGGGGGAATCGAGCCAGGCGATTATAAGAGAATGCTAAGATATCAGAAGGACAGGATTTTTGCCTTTGTCAATCCACTTGGTGATATCAATGCAGAGTGGGCTGCAAATGCAGCGGGCGCCATCAACTGGGGTTTCCCAACGATAGCGGACACGGATGTTCCCGAGGTACTTCCCTGGGGTGTGTGCACCTATGAGCATGTGGTCACCAACGTTCCCCATGATCAGATCGTTGCGAAATCTATCGAGGTTCGGGGACTGAAAGTGACCGTTACGGAAATAGATATACCCCTTACCTACGGCCCCGCCTTCGAGGGTGAGCGGGTTCGAAAGGATGATCTCTATCTGGAGATGGGCGGGAGCGCCTCACAGGCCACCGAACTGGTGCGGATTGCTGATATGAACGCCATAGATGACGGAAAGGTCATTGTGAAAGGCCCGGATATTGGCGATGTGAAAAAGGGAGATTCATTACCCTTGGGTATCCTGGTGGAGGTAGCAGGCCGTGAGATGGAGGAGGACTTTGAGCCGATCCTGGAGAGGCAGATCCATCATCTTATAAACTATGCCCAGGGCATCATGCACATCGGTCAGAGGGATATTACCTGGATCAGGGTGGGTGATGGAGCGATAGAAAAGGGATTCACCTTGAAGGATATCGGGACCATCCTTCATGCCAAACTTCATCAGGACTTTGGCAGAATATTCGATAAGCTCCAGGTCACCCTCATGACCAAACAAAAGGATGTAGATGAGCTGACCAAGACGGCCAGGGAGGTATATGCGGCAAGGGATGCCAGGATCGAGGGGATGACCGACGAGACAACGGACACCTTTTACTCCTGCACCTTGTGCCAGTCATTCGCCCCGACTCATGTCTGCACCATCAGCCCTGAGAGGACGGGTTTGTGCGGGGCCTATAACTGGATGGACTGCAAGGCCTCCTATGAGATCAATCCTACCGGCCCAAACCAGCCGGTTCCCAAAGGTGAGGTCCTTGACGAAAAATACGGGCAGTTCAAGGGCGTCAATGAGTTCGTCCAGAAGGCCTCGAGGGGAAATATCGATCACTATAACTTCTACAGTATTGTGTACGACCCGATGACAACCTGCGGATGCTGTGAATGTATTGCCGCAATACTTCCCTCGTGTAACGGGATTATGACCGTTGACAGGGACTACATTGAGATGACGCCGTGCGGCATGAAATTCTCCACGCTCGCGGGTACAGTCGGTGGAGGCTTGTCTACCCCTGGCTTTGTAGGTCACTCGAAGTACAATATATGTCAGAGAAAATTTATCAGAGGCGATGGGGGCCTCTTCAGGATGGTATGGATGCCGAAGCACCTTAAAGAGGAGATCAAGGAAAGGCTCGTGGCAAGGGCAGAGGAGTTAGGTGACCCGGATTTCTTTGATAAGATAGCAGATGAGACAATTGGTACTTCTGAAGAAGAGATTCTCCCCTGGCTCCAGGAAAAGAAGCATCCTGCCCTCGAGATGGAGCCCATCCTGGGATAGTCAATTTTCGATTGACGATTGACTATTGAAGATTTGTGGAATTAGTGAACCAAGGAATAAAGAAATCGGATAAGAAAAGGAGAAGGCTATGGGTTTAACAGGTATTCAGATCTTTAAGATGCTGCCCAAGACAAACTGCAAGGAATGTGGGCATCCCACGTGCCTGGCCTTTGCAATGGCCCTCGCCTCGGGTAAAGCAGACCTGAGCAGCTGTCCTTATGTAAGCGATGAGGCAAAGGAGCAGCTCGCAGAGGCATCCGCGCCTCCAGTGAGGCCGATGCAGATAGGTGCCGGTGATAGATCCTTTAAGCTCGGCGGGGAAACGGTGCTTTTCAGACATGAAAAGACATTTGTCAGCCAACCTGGAATTGGGGTGCTGGTAACGAGTGATACGGATGAAGGAACATTATCAGAGAAGCTGAAGCTGTGGGATGGATTCCAGTTTGAACGTGTTGGCTTTAACCTCAGACCGGAGCTTGTGGCTATAAAGGACAGTAACGGTGATTCAGGAAAGTTTGCAGGCCTCTGCAGGAAGGTTGTCGATGAGAGCGAGTTTTGCCTGGTGCTTATGAGCCAGGATGTTGACGTGATGAAAAAAGGTATAGAGGCTGCAGGAGAAAGAAAACCAGTGATATATGCAGCCACAAAGGAAAATGTGGATGATATGGGTGCCCTTGCCAAGGAAAGGGAGCTCCCCTTGGTAGTGAAGGCGGATGATATGGATGGCCTTATGGAACTGACCAACAAGCTGACCGGAATGGGACTGAAGGATCTGATCCTCGATTCCGGCTCAAGGACAGTTCGAAGGGCATTTGAGGACCAGGTTTGGCTGCGCCGGGAGGCTATTATGAAAAAGAACAGGGTCCTCGGCTTCCCAACCATTACCTTCCCCTGCGAGATGGCAGACAACCTCGATAAAGAGACTGTGATTGCAGCCATGTTCATCGCCAAGTATGCGGGGATTATTATTCTTTCCGATTTTATCGGGGAGAGCCTCTTTCCCCTTCTGGTAGAGCGATTAAATATCTACACCGATCCACAGAGGCCGATGACGGTCGATCAGGGTATCTACGAGATAAACGGGCCCGATGAGAATTCTCCTGTGTGCATTACCACCAATTTTGCCCTGACATACTTCATTGTGAGCGGGGAGATTGAGGCGAGCAGGGTTCCAACATGGCTCTTGATCATGGATACGGAGGGCCTTTCGGTTATGACAGCCTGGGCTGCCGGGAACTTTGTGGGTGATGCAGTGGGCATATTTGTCAACAAATGCGGCATCCTGGACAAAGTAAATCACAAGAAACTTATCATACCTGGCTATGCCGCAGCTATTAGTGGTGATCTGGAAGAAGAGGTTAAGGGCTCTGAGGTGCTTGTTGGACCGCGGGAAGCAGCCCAGATCTCGAAATTCCTGAAGGAGTTTGCCGTTTAAATTTAGGGAAGGGGGTAAATAAATGCGCTTAATCGGAGAAAGCCTGAATGTGATCTCAAGAAAAATAGGACGTGCCTTTAAGGAGAGAGACCCGCTTCCGATTCAGGAAGAGGCCAAGAAACAGAAGGAACAAGGCATGGACTTTATTGATATCAATTTAGGCCCAGCCAGGAAGGGAGGCCCTGAATTGATGGAGTGGGTGGTAAAGACGGTTCAGGAGGTTGTCGATGATGTACCCCTTGCACTCGATACATCCAATATCGAGGCGATTGAGGCCGGGCTCGCTGTATGCAAAGTGAAGCCCCTCATTAACTCCATAATGTGCAGGCCGGAGAGGTATGAAAAGATGCTTCCCCTCTGTTCTAAATACAACGGGGCGATGATTGCACTGCTATGGGGCCCTCATGGGATGCCGAGGGATGAGAATGAGAGGGGCGAATTAGCCGTGGAATTGGTATACGCGGCCAATGCTGCCGGTATTCCCAACGAGGATATCTTTGTGGACGGGATTGTTACACCCGTGAATGTACAGCAAGACCAGGTTTACTCACTGCTTCAATTCATGCCCATGGTCGGGGATATAGGCGAGGGACTCAAGTCCACCTGTGGGCTCTCCAATGTCTCCAATGGGGCACCTGATCACCTGAGGCCCATATTGAACCAGACCTATATGGTGATGTTGGAGAGAATGGGGATGTACTCCTGCATCGCCGATGCCTATGATGATCAATTGGTTGCGATTGCCAAGGGTCAAAGGCCTGAGATCGTGGAGGCTATCCACAAGGTAATGGATGAAGAAGAGATTGATATGTCATCCCTTTCCAAGGAGCTTCAGGATTACGTGAAAACAGCACGTATTCTGCTTAAGAAGTCACTCTATTCCGACTCTTGGCTGGAATTATAGAACGTCCTCTTGACCATAATACAACTCCTTTAAGAACCTCCCTCTAACAAAGGGAGGTTCCTTTTTAGCACATGACGCCGGCGCTTCACTTCGGGTTATACATGAAAGAAACGGTATGCTTGAGCATGGGGATGTCTTTTTTGGCTGTGCCCTTTCATGGTTCAGAGCAGTGGGCGTTTCAAAACGGCGCACATACGCTTTCACCTTAGTGCCAAGGCTTATTGAGCAGTGCGCCGGTTTGCAACGGCCCTGTACGGGGNCTTGTTGTGAGGGCTACAGCAAAAAAAGACATCTCCATGCTCCTTTGTGTGGTTAGTTTCATAGGAGAAAGCCCTTCATACTGAGCTTGCCATTCGGATNCACGGTTATTGTTAGCGCACCAGTCTCACATATGCTGACAACCTGAGCGGAACCGTGGCGGGTGGCCTCATCTTTAGTGATGAAGTATTGAAGCTGTCCCTTCCCGCCTTCCCCGGTCAACTTCACAATCCGCACCTCCCGGTCAGAGAACAGGAACGCCCAACCTCCGTAACTCAGGGTAACCCCCTCCGTATTGCCTCCTTTGATTTTCGCCCCTTCAATCATCCTCCCTGCTGGGAGATCAGATAATACCTCACGGGGATGAAAGTTTGTGGTCACGAATGCAAGTCTTTCCGTCCGCTGCACATGAGGATCAACCAAGAATAGATAGTCAATGCGCTTGATTTTTTCTTGCCAGAAATAGGGGGCAACTACCATCCGACCCAGGTTAAAGCCCTTGGGCCCAAAGGCATTGCGCGCAATAAGCATCCTCTCTTTCCCAGGGAATCGTATGACGGTTAGATCTGCTTTTCCTGCGTCCAAAATTGTCACTCTAAGATTGTTATTGAGGCGGGTTTGGTAGATCCAGTATCCAACATCCATACACAGTAGGCTCAGGGTGAGGATCAACAAGAGCCTGCATAGTCTTGAACGGGCATAACTTACGCCCAGAAAAAGCAGTCCATACAGTAAAAGCACCTCCACCCAATTAGGTCGAACCACCCAGAATGAGCTCCAGGGGATATTCGACCAAAACGTAACTGCCGACACGGCAAGATTAAGGCCACTCGCCCCGAGAGAGAGGAGAGACCCTGCCAGATAAGGGGAGAATGGCAGGGCAAGGCATGAGACGAGACCAAACGGTAAAACCCAAAGGCCGATTATGGGGACGACGGTGATGTTAGCTGCGAGGGCCAGGGCCGAAAAACGGTGGAAGTGGTGTGCTATTAAGGGGATTGTTACAACTGTGGCTGCTAGGGTCACAGCAATGAGACCGACCGTATAGGTCACGATTACGCGAACTACCCGATTTCCCTTGAGCCCTTCGGTGCGCCATTCCATAGCTCCCATTCTCGAGAAGATCAAAGGGGTCAGCCACAGGATGCCAGCCACAGCCGTGAATGATAACTGAAATGAGGCAGTGAACAGGGAATTTCCCATGAGCGTGAGGATTATCAGGGCTGCCAGAGAAAGGCTCGACCAAACATCTTTTTCCTTGCCCATAATGACGGATCCCAGGAAAACGAGTACCATAATCATTGCCCGCTGAGAGGACACCTGTAGTCCGGTTATGAGTCCATAGATCACGACTGGCCCGATCGTTACGATTGCCGCTAGCTTCCGTATGTCAGTCATAAGGATCAATCGGCGGGAGAAGGAGAAGGCCCATCTGAGGAACGTGTAGGAGAGCCATGCCACAAATCCCAGATGAAGCCCCGAAACGGCCATTATGTGACCCACGCCTGATTTATCGAAGGGCGCCCTAATTTCGGGGGTGAGGTTCTGCCTCTCCCCGAGTATGAGTGCGGTGTAGATAGGATTGAGGCCAGTCGAGAGCCTCTCCCTGAAAAAGCCCCGCAACGGTCTCCTCATTTTCTCCAAGGTTTTCCCGACAAACCCCAGATCGCCCCTTCCCATGGGAACCACATACCTTCCATCGGGAACTATCGCCATGAAGGAGAGTCCCTGAGCCTGCATGTAGGAGCGGTAATCAAACCCTCCCGGATTATTGAAGTTCTTGAACTCCCTGAACCTGGCGGGTAACCGTACGCGTTGACCAACCGCGAGAGTACCTTGGTGCCGGTATACCCTTACGAGCACATCGATCCTAACATCCCGAGCCTCTCCTGGTAGAAAAATCCTTTCTCCGTGGAGCCGGAAGCTTGCCGAATTGAACCGTATCCTCGGTGGGCTGTAGATCGTGCCCTCTACAACCACCCTCTCGGCCTCAATGAGCACCTCTTTTAATCCGTGTGAGGTGTTTTGATTGACTTGGGAACTGATTCCGAGCAACAGGAAGACGGCCATGAGCCATGCTGTGCGGCCCTTAGAGGGGATAATGAACGTGATTCCCAGGGAGATAGCAATCAGGGCGGCTAAGAGAAGGCTCGGCACGTTCGCGTCGGTTAGAAAAGCGCGGCCGAAAAGAATCCCAGAGATGGTTACACCCAGTGCAGGAACAAGGGGGCGACAAAACATGGGCAGTCTATACCCAACAAACACTACGATTCTTCACGCCAAATCTTGGAGCCAAGCTGACAGAGCTTTTTATCAAGATTATGGTAGCCCCTATCTAGATGATAAACCCGTGCGATCTCCGTGTGTCCTTGCGCTGCCAGACCTGCCAGAACGAGGCAGGCACTTGCCCGAAGATCAGTAGCCATAACCTGAGCTCCAGACAAACTGCTCTTACCCCGAACCAGTGCCTGGGCTCCGTTGATTTCTATGTCTGCTCCCATTCTCCTTAGTTCACTCACATGCATGAACCTATTCTCGAATATCGTTTCTCTCACCATACTCCAGCCATCGGCGATGCACATGAGCGCCATAAACTGGGCCTGCATATCGGTGGGGAAACCCGGATACGGCATGGTCTTTATATCGACGCTCGTGATCCTCTCATTGCCCTCAGCCACAAGGTCTTCTCCCTCACTCTTAATATTCATACCCGTGTCCACGAGCTTCTCTATGATTGCCTCGAGGTCTTCTACGTGACATCCCTTTATCCTCACCGTACCCCTTGTTATGGCTGCGGCAGTCAGCAATGTCCCTGCCTCAATCCGGTCAGGGATGATAGTATAATTAACAGGTTTGAGCTCCTTCACCCCTGTAATCCTTACCGTGTCAGTGCCCGCTCCCTCGATGTGGGCACCCATCTGATTGAGCATAGTAGCCAGATCAACGACCTCCGGCTCTTTGGCAGCATTGTTGAGCACGGTTGTTCCCTCCGCCCTAACTGCGGCCATCATTAAGTTCTCGGTTCCGGTAACCGTAGGTATATCGAAGAATATGTCAGCTCCCCGGATCTTTTCAGCACGTGCAACAACATAGCCATGCTCCAGGGTGATATTGACTCCCATTGCGGACAAACCCTTCAGATGTAGGTCGATCGGGCGTGCACCAATAGCACACCCCCCTGGTAGCGAGATTCTCGCCCTTCCCAGCCTAGATAACAACGGGCCTAAGACAAGAATCGACGCCCGCATGGTCTTAACTAACTGGTAGGGAGCAACGAAACTGTGCAGGTTCTCAGAGTTTACCCTGAGGGCCTGAACTGATTCCTCGAAGGCAACCCCGAGGTTAGACAGGATTTCCTTTATCGTTCGGATATCTCGCAGTATGGGGATATTATGAAGAGTGTGCCATCCACCCGTCAGAAGACAGGCCGATAAAATGGGCAGGGCGGCGTTCTTAGACCCGCTCAGAGCTATCTCTCCGTTAAGCGGAGTTCCTCCATCAATAACGATCTTTTCCATGCTTCGCCTGGGCCATCACCACTCTGTATCGTTTGTGATAATCCATGAGGCGTTCTCTGTAGCGAAAACATTGTGTTGCATCTATGAGTTCCATCGCCCGCTCCGTCTGGTCTGGATCCATCTCTATGAGGAGCCATCCACCAGGCTTCAAATAAGTTCCCCCTCCCCTGATGATCCTTTCTATGAAGTGCATGCCGTTTTCATGTCCATCGAGGGCTATTCTCGGTTCATAGGTACGAACCTCTGGGGGCAGGGTATGGAATGTCTCAGCTGGAATATAAGGAGGATTAGAGATAATCATATCAAAGCTAAGAGGTAGGTGCATGAATGGTTGCCAGAGATCGCCGCAGCGAAATTCTATCCTCTCAGAAACGCCATGCTGCCTCGCGTTCTCCCTTGCCATAGCCAAGGCCTCGGAAGAGATATCGCTTGCCCATAGGGCAACTTCCTCAATTTCCTTTGCAAGAGATACGGCTATAGCCCCACACCCGGTGCCCAGGTCCAGTATTCTAGGCCTTCCGCCGGTAGAATCGGGCAGTAGATCAGTTTCCTTGAGCTTAATTGCCTGTTCAACAAGGATTTCAGTCTCTGCTCTAGGTACCAACACCGCCGGGCTTACCAAGAAATCGAGGGACCAAAACTCCTGATGGCCGGTAATATACTGTAGGGGTTCTCGCCTTAGGCGCCTCTTGATCAGCGACCGGTAGCGAGCTATCTCCTGCTCGCTCAAGGGCTGATCGAATTCAAGGTACAGCTGAATTCTCGTTCTCTTTAACTGGTGGGAGAGCAAAACCTCGGAGCAAAGACGGGAGGAATCTATTCCTCTTTGTCTCAATAGCTCTGTGGTTACATCCAGAATCTCCTGGATCGTCCATCTCTTTCGACTCATGATACTCGGTTTGCTTGATCCCTCCCCGACTCAGCTTTGAAATGGGCAAGCACAGGGCGCAGAATGAGGTCAATGTCACCGCGCAAGACATCCTCCAGTCTGTAAACAGTTAACCCGATTCTGTGGTCAGTTACCCTTCCCTGGGGAAAGTTATACGTCCTTATCTTCTCGCTTCTGTCCCCCGTTCCTACCATGTTCTTTCGATCCTGAGACACCTTCGATCGTTCTTCCTCCTCTCGCATATCCAGCAGACGAGACCTCAGGATCTTCATTGCCTTGGCCTTGTTCTTATGCTGAGAGCGTTCATCCTGACACGACACGGTCAACCCGGTGGGAATATGCGTAATCCTGACTGCTGAATCGGTCGTGTTGACGCTCTGTCCACCTGGACCTGAGGATCTGTATACGTCTATCCTCAGTTCACCTGCATCGATGTGCACATCCATCTCTTCGGCCTCAGGCAGTACCGCAACCGTAACAGCGGAAGTATGGATCCGGCCCTTCGACTCCGTCTCCGGTATCCTCTGGACACGGTGGACACCACTCTCATATTTCAATCTACCGTACGCCCCCTTACCCTCGACCAATATAACGATCTCCTTGAAACCACCCAGACCGGTAAGGTTTTGGCTAAGGATATCCGTTTTCCAACCTCTCTTCTCTATATAATGCCCATACATCCTGAAGAGATCCGCCACAAACAACGCCGCCTCTTCGCCGCCCGTTCCCGCTCTTATTTCAAGTATACAATTCTTTTCATCCCTCGGGTCCTTCGGGTAAAGTAAAATCCCGATTTCACGTTCGAGCTCTGTTAAGGTCTCCGTTAAACTCTCTACCTCTCTCTGAGCGAGCTCCCTTATCTCTCCGTCAGCGTCATTGAGCAGGCTCTGGGTATCCTTAATCTTCTCCTTCGTTGCCTTATACTTGTGGAATGTATCCACAATGGGCACGAGCGTTACATGCTCCTTGAGGTACTTCTGATAGAGCTCCCGCCGCTGAATGACCTCCGGTCTACTCAGCTCATGTTCCAACGTATGGAGTCTCTTTTCTACCTCTTCAATCTGGGAGAACATAATTGATCGCTCTTCCTATTTTCCCTTACTCTTGCCCTTGGTGTCTTTCTCAACCTTCTCATACTTACGTCTGAATCGCTCGACGCGGCCTCGAGAATCGACAATTTTCTGCTGCCCGGTGAACAGAGGGTGACATTGAGAGCATATCTCCACGGTAATCTCCTTCACCGTCGAGTAGGTTTCGAATTCATTGCCGCAAGCACAGTGAACAATCGCCTTCTGAAAAGGTGGATGTATGTCTTTTTTCATCTCGTGGCTCTCCACTTGTTAAGAGCTTACATGCCAACTCTTGGCTGATTCGGTAACGTGCACAGCTGTGTATACACTCATTGAAAATTTTCCACAATCGCCAATGTAACTGCAACCTAAAACAGCAAAGCCCAAATGCCAAATCAAGGTTAGGTTTGGACTTTGAGCTTCGAAATGTGCCATTCGTTATTGGTTCATTGAAGCCAAGAACTCCTTGTTGTCCTTCGTACCCGTTATTTTTTCTAATAGAAACTCCATGCTGTCAACGGGAGTGAGAGGGGCAAGAAGCTTACGGAGTATCCAGATACGGTTGAGATCATCTTCGTCAACGAGAAGTTCTTCCTTCCTCGTTCCCGAACGATTGATGTCAAGAGCCGGAAATACGCGGCGATCGCTCAGTTTTCTGTCCAGATTCACCTCCATATTACCGGTGCCCTTGAACTCCTCGAAGATCACCTCATCCATTCTACTTCCTGTATCAATGAGGGCAGTGGCTATTATCGTCAGACTTCCGCCCTGTTCCAAGTTCCTTGCAGCCCCAAAAAACCGCTTTGGTCTATGAAGGGCATTTGAATCAACACCTCCCGACAGAATCTTGCCACTCGGCGGAACCACCGTGTTATAGGCCCTGGCAAGACGAGTGATGCTGTCCAGGAGGATAAAGACGTCTTTCTTGTGCTCAACCAGTCTCTTTGCCTTCTCTAAGACCATCTCTGCGACTTGTACATGCCGCTGCGGGGGCTCATCGAAGGTTGAGCTGATAACCTCAGCCTTTACAGATCGCTGCATATCGGTCACTTCCTCAGGCCGCTCGTCAATCAGAAGCACAATCTTGTGAATATCGGGGTGATTTGCGGTTACTGCATTTGCAATGTCCTTAAGAAGCATTGTTTTCCCAGCCCGAGGTGGTGACACAATCAATCCCCTTTGCCCCTTCCCTATGGGGGTCATCAAATCCATAATTCTGGTAGAGAGGTTCTTGGGGTCCGTCTCCAGCTTTATTCGCTCAGAGGGGTACAGCGGCGTCATATTATCAAACAGTATCTTATCAGCTGCAACTTCAGGGTCCTCATAGTTGATATGCTCAACCTTGAGGAGCGCGAAGTATCGCTCGCCCTCCTTGGGCGGCCTTATTTGGCCCATAATGGTATCCCCTGTCTTGAGCGCAAACCGTCTGATCTGTGATGGCGAGACGTATATGTCATCAGGCCCAGGAAGGTAGTTCGAGTCTGAGGAGCGAAGAAAGCCAAAACCATCGGGCAGAATCTCCAATACCCCATCACCACTAATGACTCCGTTCTGTTCCGTCTGGGCCTGCAGAATGGAGAAAATGAGATCCTGTTTTCGCATGCCGCTGGCGCCTTCGATATTGAACGTTTTGGCGACGTCTATCAGCTCAGCGATATTCTTGCCTTTAAGCTCGACTAAATTCATGATTTTTGACCCCCTAAGAAAAGAGACACATGTGGGCCGGAACCTCGTTGGAGGTACCGTGCTACTATGCTACTGTTATTCCTGAAAATTAAGAGTAAACGCTGATTGCAGAGCAGACCTTCAATGATGAAATGTTTTATAACCTAATCGTGCAAGGAATGCATTACATGTGGGTATACGCTATATTATAGCTCCAACACCCTTATGTCAAGGGGGTTGTACCCTCATTTTTGGCACCTTCCGCCTGCTGCTCATCGAGCGACTGAAGCAGAAAGGTCATATCCGCTGGCGGAGGGGCCTCAAATTCTACATACTCTCGTGTATCTGGATGGAGGAACCCCAACAGCTCCGCGTGGAGCATCTGCCGCTTGATGAGCGGGTGGCACTCCCGCAGAGGAACTGGCTGTTGCCTCCACCACTTCTTCCCATATCCATACACAACGTCTCCGACAACCGGATAGCCCAAATGTGCCATGTGGACTCTTATCTGATGCGTTCTTCCGGTATGAGGGTTTAACCTCACAAGGGAAAATCCAAGCTCAAAGAGAGCGATGACCTCCCATTCAGTTATAGCCTCCCGACCTCGGGAAAGGGACGCGTACATCTCCGTTCTCTTTGCCGGGTTCCTGCTGATCGGTACATCAGCAATCCCTTTGAGGTCTTCCATGCATCCATGGACGAGGGCCACATAGCGCTTCGTTACCTCCCTCCGCTTGAATTGATCCGCAAGGAAGCTATGGGCCCGGTCACCCTTCGCGACTACCAACAACCCTGAGGTGTCCTTATCGAGCCTGTGGACAATCCCCGGCCGTGTCGGACCACTCAGGGAAGAGAGCTGAGCGCATCTGTGAAGAAGGCCATGGACTAACGTCCCCTTTTGATGGCCTGCAGAGGGATGAACGACGAGGCCCGGCGGTTTGTTGACGACTACAACCGAGCTATCCTCATAGACAACATCAAACTCCACTTCCTCGCAGGGAGTCAGTGCAGCCTGTTGGGGCACATAGAGAATGCTGATCTTGTCGCCAGGTTTGAGCTGATAACTGGGCTTCTTCCTGTCACCGTTTACCGTTATCGCACCGGTTTTGATAAGACTCTGAATTCGGGCCCGTGATAAATCAACCTCAGCCCTATCAGAGAGAAATTTATCCAGCCTTCGATCTAATCCAGATAACGATTGGCGAACGATTAACGTTTTCTCCTTCTGGTCTACCACTGGTTACAAGCAACTCAGGCCCGCTATTTATCGGGGGTTTGAACAGAGATATTTGAGATAATATCCCGCTCAACATCCTCTTCCTTCATATTTCTCGCGAGGGAAATCTCCTTGACCAGCAGACTGCGGGCTGTATCCAACATCTTTCTTTCCCCGAAGGATAGCTCCTTGTCCTGCTGAATCGTGGTCAAATCGCGGTAGACTTCGGCAACCTCAAAGACAGAGCCGCTTTTTATCTTTTCCATGTAGTCCCTGTACCGTCTGTTCCATGTCTGATTGTCATCGACACAGATATCCCTCTCCTTAAGTATGGAGAAAACCTTCGGTACCTCACGCCGGTTTATGATCTGTCTCAAGCCAACGTTAGTGGCGTTTGTGGATGGGATCATTATGATCATATCGTTTTCGAGTATTCTCATGATGTAGAAGTTTTCCTGGCATCCCGAGATTTGTCGCTTCTCAATTCTCTCAATAATCCCAACACCGTGCGCTGGATACACTGCCAAATCACCTATCTTGAACATTGTAACCTCCTCTTCCTCATTCCCCAAGCTGCTTGAAGCCATCCCATCGGGAAAGAACTGCGCTTTCCGAACGACGGAGCTCCCCTGCATTCTGCCGATCGCGAGTAGCACTAAGACGATCACGAACAACCTGAGCGAGTTGCCAATTCAGGATGAGTTCTCTACCTGGCTACTGAACGTTCATCTATTCAGATCACTGATGTTCCATTGCCAAGATCCTCTCACATTCCGGTGAGTCCTCTCAGCCTTCTTCTCTCATCACATGAGGCCGCCAAAATGAACCAGCACTGGTGCCAGCAGTAGTGAAATTACCGACATGAGCTTCAGCATTATGTTGAGGGATGGGCCAGCGGTATCCTTCATCGGGTCACCAGCGGTATCACCTACCACACCTGCCTTGTGGGCATCTGAACCCTTGCCACCGAAATTGCCCGCCTCGATCCACTTCTTGGCGTTATCCCATGAGCCGCCGGCGTTGTTCAGTGTAATGGCAAAGGCAAAACCGGTAATCAATGCACCGATGAGAAAGCCAGCTAGGGCATATTTGCCCAGAATTACTCCCACCAGCACGGGAATGATTATCGTCAGTATGGAAGGAGCCATCATTTGCTTGAGTGCCTCCCTCGTACTGATATCGACGCATTTGTCATACTCTGGCTTGGCTGTCCCCTCCATTAAGCCCTTTATCTCGCGCCACTGCCGGCGGACTTCCTCTATAATGCGCGCCGTCGTCACGCCCACGGACTTCATCGTCATTGCGCAGAAGACGGGAGGCATGAGGGCACCGATAATTGCACCCACGATAACCGGTCCGCTCAGCAAACTGAGCCCTGGGGGGAATTCCCCCGTCGTAATCATCTCCGGCGTCACAATGCCCGTAGCCACGGCATAGGCGAGAATCAAACCCAATGAATTTATTGCAGCTGCACCAATAGCGAATCCCTTGCCCGTGGCGGCTGTGGTATTGCCAAGGGAATCGAGGGCATCGGTTCTCTCACGTATCTCAGGCGGCAGCCCCACCATTGTCGTAATGCCTCCCGAATTATCAGCCACAGGTCCATAGGCATCAGTAGCCAAGGTCACACCCAAGGTGGACAGCATGCCGACAGCAGCTAGGGCTACACCATAGAAACTAGCGAAGTGGAAGGCCACAATAATGGCAAGGGCAATCAGCACTATGGGCGGCCACGTACTCATCATTCCATTGGCGAAACCGCGAATTATGGTTGCCCCTGCGCCAGCAGTGGACGCCTCGGAGATCTCCAGCGTCGGTTTATACGCATACGAGGTAAAGTAGTTGGTGCTTTCCCCCATAAGCACACCAGCAATAAGACCACCGAGGACTGCCCAGAAGAGATCTAAGCTATTTGCCAAAAAATAAATCACCAAAAAGGCGAATATCGCAGTCAATATTGAGGCGCCGAGCGTGCCCCGTCGAAGCGCCGCCAAAAGCGCGCTCATCTCCACCTTTTCACCCACTCTCACCAGGAAACAGCCGATTATGGAAGCTATAATACCTCCGGCCATAATCAGCATTGGTATGTGCCATGCCGTCGTGATATCGGAAACGACCCCCAGTGCAATGGCCACTGCGCATAACGTCATGGTGGCTATGACCGTTTCGACATAAGACTCAAGGAGATCACTGCCCATACCGCAAACGTCGCCAACGTTGTCACCTACAAAATCCGCAATAACCGCAGCATTTCTGGGGTCATCCTCAGGTATTCCGGCCTCTACCTTACCAACCAGATCGGATCCGGCATCAGCTCCCTTGGTGAAGATACCGCCACCCACCCTAGCGAATAGGGCTACGAGAGATGCTCCGGTCCCGTATGCTGGAATTATGGCGAGGAAATTTGGATCATTGCCCCAGACAAAATAGAGAACAGATAAACCGAGAAGGCCTATACTGACCACGGCCATCCCCATGACTGCTCCACCCCTGAAGGAAACCTTTAACCCCTCATTGAGACCTTTTTGGGCTGCAGCACAGGTCCTGCCATTAGACCTGAGTGCCATATTCATTCCGGCATATCCAGCACCCATAGAACAAACGGCACCAAAAACAAAGGCCAAAGCTGCTTTCCACCCTAAGGCGGGGGTGTAATACCCCAGGAGAGCCAAGATTATCGCTATTACCACTACAACAAATAGCAAGGTTCTATACTCTCTATGTATAAAGGCTAAACCCCCTTCTTTGATCGCCTCAGAGGCCTCAATGATTTTCTCCGAGCCTTGATCCTGACGTACGACATACCGCGCAAAATACAGAACCACAAGACCACCTAGAATCCCAGCAATTACGCACATCCACACCAAATCCATACGTTCCTCCTTCCTACACTAGGTGCACTCACCATTTCGTTCGTTACGCAGTCCATATCTGCTTTCAGGAAAAGATACGCTACGCTGTCTGCAGCGCTATCCTTCAAGTTCTCTGCGGCTCCCGCTTGCACCATCGCAAACCACGCCCCCTATCGCTCTTCCACCTCCTTGTTCCCCACGGTGGGGGAATTGAATGTGTTCATGGCCGATTCAACACCATCGAGAACGAACAGCTCAATCGCATTGACTGCGACATGCAGTACGTCATTGATTGCATTTTGCTGGTCGTCATACGGCGGGCTCAAAACGAAATCCTCAATTGGCTCACAATGGCGAGGTCGCCCTATCCCGATCTTTATTCTGTTGAATTCATTTGTCTTCAACTGGAGGATTACCGATTCTACCCCGTGATGACCTCCTGCTCCCCCTCCGCGAACGATTCTAAGACGCCCCGCCTCCAAATCAAGGTCATCATGGATTATCAGAAGGTTCCTAATCTCCGGCTGGTAGTATTCAACCAGAGACCTCACCGCGAGACCGGATTGATTCATAAACGTCTGTGGGCAGGCCACAACGATCTTCTTGCCATGGTAACTCGTACTTGTGCTTAAGGCTTGAAAGCGTTGATCACCAAGATGAAGACCTAACTGCGCACAGAAAAGATCAACCGCCTTAAATCCAAGGTTGTGTCTCGTATTGTGGTATCCCCTGCCGGGATTACCGAACCCTACTATCAGGCATATGTCCTTAGGATTCCTCTTCGCCTTTTATTTCCTCACCTTCGGTTTCCTCGACCTTCTCCTCTTCTGCTTCCTCTTCCTCAACCTCCTCCAGCTCGGCGGCTGCGGCAGGTGCGACCACTGTGACAATGGTGAGATCCTCATCCTCAAGTGGTTTTAACCCCGGAGGAAAAGAGATATCCCCAGTATGGAGTGCCTGTCCAATCTCCAGGCCAGCTACATCAACTTCAATTGTGTCCACCAGATCATCTGGCATGCACAATACCTTTACTTCTCTGCGGACATGCTGCAAAATACCCCCCTGCGTCACTCCTATTGGTGTGTTTATAAGATTTATCGGAATATCTACCTCCAGCTCTTTCTTCATGGATATCTCAAAAAGATCTACATGAAGATAGTCCCTTTTGACCGGGTCCCTCTGAATTTCCTTAATCATCACCTTCTTTGACTGACCTGTACTGCCAGAGTCGATCCTGAGGTCAAAAATGACATTTTCAGCAGATCTCCCCTTAAAGGCTTTTTTGAGCTCAAGGTAGTCCGCGGTGAGCATGATGGGCTCTATACCGGCACCGTAAAGGATGGCGGGAACCTTACCCGCGGCCCTCAATTTGCGCGCAGCTCCCTTACCTACCTGGGTTCTTATCTCACAGATTAGTTGCAGATTATCCATCTATCGACTCCAACATTTTGAGCAATGTAGGCTTTCTCAGAAGATCACACAAAAAGCGAACTCACCGATTTCGAAAAGTAAACCCTCTTGATCGCCTCTCCCAGGATTTCCGCCACCGAAACAACCCTAATCTTGGGGCACTCAGCAGCCTCTTTGCGGAGCGGAACAGTATTTGTGGTGAGCAACGTCTCAATGGGGGATTCCACGATCTTCTGTGTTGCGCCTCCCGAGAGAACGGAATGCGTGCAGCAAGCGTACACGTTTTCAGCCCCATTCTCGATCAAAGCCTCAGCGGACTTAACGAGTGTGCCGCCTGTGTCGACCATATCATCGAGAATGATGGCGGTTTTTCCCCTCACATCTCCAACCACGTTCATGGCCTCCGCAACATTCGGTTCCTCTCTCCTCTTATCTATTATGGCCAAAGAGGCATTAAGCCTCTTAGCAAAGGCCCGTGCTCTCTCCACACCGCCTGCGTCCGGAGATATGATCGACAGGTTGTCTTCAAAATTGTTTCTAATGTAGTTTAAAAGGATCGGTGCTGCAAACAGGTTATCCACAGGAATATTAAAGTATCCCTGTATCTGCCCGGCATGCAGATCAATTGAGATTACGCGGTTCACGCCCGAAACGGTTATTAAATCAGCTACGAGCTTGGCGCTTATCGGGACCCGCGGCTTGACCTTTCTATCCTGCCGAGCATATCCGTAGTACGGGATTACAGCAGTGATACTTGCAGCCGATGCCCTTTTGAGTGCATCGGTGATTATCAACAACTGCATGAGGTTGTCATTGACAGGGCTACAGGTAGACTGCAATATAAAAGTATCCCTGCCCCTGACGTTCTCCTCAATTTCGACGCGGATCTCCCCATCGCTAAAGCTCTTGTTTACCATCTGCCCAGGGGAAATTGCGAGGTAATCACACACCTCTCTGGTAAGATCCTCATTCGCCGTGCCACCAAATAGCTTCAGGTTCTCATCAAGCTTATACACAGTCCCTCTTCTCGCCTCAAACAAATATGATTCTGATTCGATTGGCTGGGGTGGGAGGATTCGAACCTCCGAATGCGGGCTCCAAAGGCCCGTGTCTTACCGCTTGACGACACCCCAGCTTTCTAACCCCAGGAGTACCTGGATTACGGAATGCTAGCCCAATCCTTTAACGACAAAGATGTCGTGCTTCCGCCATTGGCTGAGGAGCGCCTTTCCAGCATCATGTGCCCTCTTCTCTGAGTCAAACACACCAAAAATGCCCGGGCCGCTGCCCGTCATCAATGCTCCAAGAGCACCCAGCGCTTTCAAGGAGGCCTTAATGGAGCTCAAAAAAGGGTATTTGCGCAAGGTAACGCTTTCGAGATCATTGAAAAGCAGATCTGGAATACTAGGAGTGGCGCCATCAAAGGTTTTCACTATATCCTTATCCTCCCTGTCTGTCAACCGCAATCTCACCATCTTATACGCCCACTCCGTGGAGACTCTCAGTTCCGGGCATACAATAGCATACCACCACTCTGGAAACCCATCGATTGGCTCGAGTATCTCTCCAATCCCCCGAGCCACAGCGGGTTTCTGCAGGAGAAAGAATGGAACATCTGCACCAAGAGAAAGGGCAACCTTTTTGAGATCCTCCTCTGACAGGGGATGATCCCACAGCAAGTTCAAGCCCCTCAGGGTAGCTGCGGCGTCGCTACTGCCACCACCCAAACCGGCGGAGATAGGTATCCTCTTAGTGAGGGTTATCTCGGCCCCCTTGCTGATCCCCGTGCGCAAAAAAAAACGATGGGCCGCTTGATACGCCAAGTTATTAGGGTCTTCGGGCAGTTTCTTACCTTTACAAAGAAGCCCGATCCCCTGTGCACACATCGTTATCTTCAACGTATCATAGAGTGCGACTGGAACGAAAACGGATTCTATCTCATGGTATCCATCGGCCCTCTGACCTGTTATTCTCAAAACCAGGTTGAGCTTGGCTGGCGCCTCCATTTCAATGCTAGCTTGGCCGCTGCAATGGCCAATCCATCGGCGGCTTTTGACTTCAGAGGTCATTACTTTTCGCTAGCCTTAACGAAACGCATGCGAAGATCGTACAGAAGATGATCCAGAAGCTTCTGCTCTTCCTCAGTGAGGTTGCCCACGGTCTTGTCCTTCAGGATCCTAATGATATCAATTGACTGTTTGGCCATTGTCAGGTCCTTCCTTTTTTCTCCCGACTGAGGATCTGAGATTTCGCCAAGGTGAAGGAGCGCTGAGGAGCTCAGCGAGAGAATGAAGGACGAAAAATTGACTTCCGGCAATGGAGGAGAGCCCTGCTCCTCGGCCTTTCTCGCCCCTTCCTGTTTCCGTTCCGCCTTTGCCGTTTCCTTGGCATCCTCGGGCTCCTTGGGCTCTTCTCTTACCTTTCCCTCTCTATCAAAGGTCCTCTTATCCTTTACGGTAAACCCCTCACCTTGTATTACTTCTTCGGACATTTCCCCCTCCTTAGCCTATTTGGTTTCAGCTTGGGATCCCTTTCTGCATATCCAGGCGGTGTTGCTATGGTGGCAATATCCTCAGGCTGAGTAATAGGCCACCTCTACGGGTGCTAATGTTGAGATTTCCCATTAATTCTGCTAAGTTACTAAATTAAATATAGCAAAATATGCCAGCTGAGTGCAAGAGAAAAGCTGAGCTCTGGCGGCCCGCTCCGTGTAGGCATTTCGGCTGTTGCCCCTGGCGCTCAAATCTACCCGTGTCATTGCGGGTAAACTATCCTGCGATTGGCCATTGGGGGTCTTTGCCAGAGGTTATCGCCTTGACACGCCTTGGCATTTTGGGTAACGTCAGAATGCATCTTACGGCGCTATCTCGTATATCTAAGGTAAAGCAAAGCCCTCCGCCCGGTTACCGATGAGGGCGAGGGTGTGCGGAAGGTGGAGTCTTTCGAGTTGTTCATAGTTGACGCGCATTGAGTGCTTCATAGCTTGCCATTCATCAGCTCCCCCGCTTTGAAGATCTCCATGCCATTACGGATGATTGTGAAATTCTAGCGGATTAGCGCTTGCCAAAATGAAGCCGAAGGGGCTCGCCGCAAAGCCGATGCAAGAGCGAACGCATAAGTGGTTACATGTCATTTTAGCTCTGCTTTCGCCGCGTATGGGTTCGCTATTGCATCACTACATCTGGCATGGGAGGGCCGTAGCCTCAACCGAGGCATAGTGCATGGCTCAGCAAGATCGTGATGCTGAATTGTATTAGGATATGAAGAGACGACCGAGCAGACCGGTTAGTATAGGAGACGTGGGGATCGGTGGTGGCGCGCCAGTGGTGGTGCAGTCCATGACCAAGACCCCGACCCAGGATGTGGATGCCACGGTCAAGCAAATAGAAGACCTCAGGAGCGTTGGCTGCGAGCTGGTGCGGGTGGCCGTGCCCGATCTCGAGGCGGCTTCCGCTCTCGGGAAGATAAGGTCTCAGGTGTCTCTGCCGATTATCGCCGATATTCATTTTGACTACAGGCTCGCTCTCGCAGCCATAGAAAATGGTGCAGACGGTCTTAGGTTGAATCCGGGCAATATCGGCGGAAAAAGAGAGCTGCAGGAAATCGTTGCTGCAGCAGCACCCCGATCAATCCCCATTAGAGTTGGGGTAAACGCTGGATCTCTGGATAGGAACATCCTTAAGAAGTATGGTCACCCGACCGCGGAGGCTCTGGTTGAGAGTGCACTGAATCACGTCAAGATGTTGGAGGATCTGGGCTTTGACTTAATAAAGATCTCACTTAAATCCTCAAATGTATCGCAGATGGTGTCAGCTTACCGTCTTCTGAGTAAGAAGGTTGACTACCCATTGCACGTGGGCGTCACAGAGGCTGGCACCCTCATAGCGGGTACAGTGAAGAATGCCTTGGGCATTGGGACGTTGCTTTCAGAGGGTATAGGAGATACCATAAGGGTCTCTCTTACCCACAACCCGGTTGCTGAGGTTAAAGTAGCCTACGAAATTCTGAGGGCCCTCGGCCTGAGACAGCGGGGGGTTGAAATAATATCCTGCCCCACCTGCGGAAGATGCCAGATAGACCTTTTCAGCATGGTGGCGGAGATTGAAAATGCCCTGAATCATATTACTGCTCCGCTCACGGTAGCAATTATGGGATGCGTGGTCAACGGACCCGGGGAGGCCCGAGAGGCCGATGTCGGCATCGCTGGGGGTCGCGGGCACGGCACCCTGTTTAAAAAAGGCAAAGTTGTCAAGAAGGTGCCCGAGTCAGATTTGGCAACGGTACTCATAGCAGAAGTCAAGAGGATGATTGATTGATATGGCATTTCTGTCGAGACGGTTCTCGCAGTTCTTTATACCAACCCTCAAGGAAATACCAGCGGACGCTGAGATCATCAGCCACCAACTCATGCTCAGAGCTGGCATGATCAAGAAGCTTTCAGCGGGGATCTATAACTATCTCCCCTATGGGTTGAGGGCCATTAAGAAGGTCGAACAGATTGTCAGGGAAGAGATGGATAGAGCCGGTGCCATCGAGGTATTGCTCCCCTCCGTGCAACCGGGCGATTTATGGATGGAAAGCGGCCGGTGGGAGCATTATGGGCCCGAGCTGTTAAGATTCAGGGACAGACATAGTAGGGAATCATGTCTCGGGCCAACGCACGAGGAGGTTATCACTGACCTTGTACGACGAGAGGTTCACTCGTACAAGCAGATGCCTCTCAACCTCTATCAGATACAGACAAAGTTCAGGGATGAGATAAGGCCGAGATTCGGAGTAATGCGGGCCCGGGAATTCATTATGAAGGATGCCTATAGTTTTGATGTGGATGATGAAGGCTGCAATAGGAGTTACGAAAAAATGTACGCCGCTTATGAGGCAATTTTCAGGAGGTGTGGCCTCAGGTTTCGGGCAGTGGAGGCGGACACCGGACCTATTGGCGGTAGTTTTTCCCACGAGTTCATGGTCCTCTCGGATAGCGGTGAAGACAAAATCGTCAGCTGCGGTACCTGTGAGTATGCATCAAACCTGGAGAAGGCAGAGGCAGCGCCAGTAGACGGTAATCCTGACGGTGCCGAAAAGGAAAAGGCCTTGCAGGTAGTAGAGACGCCGGGTATGAGGACCATAGATGAGGTGTCTTCCTTTCTGTCAGTAGAACCTGAAAGGATTGTCAAGACTCTCATATATCAGACTGAAGCCGGGCCGGTAGCCGCTCTCATACGGGGGAATCATGAGTTGAACGAAACGAAGTTAAGGAATGCCCTCCAGGTTGAAGAGATTGCCATGGCAGATCCAGAAACCATATTTACCGTAACCGGTGCCCCCGTGGGCTTCGCCGGAGCCATTGGCTTAAATGTACGGATAATATCTGATTTCGGGATCAAGGGCATGAAGAATATGGTTATGGGGGCAAATGAGGAGGACAAGCATATTATCAACGTGAATGAGGAACGGGACTTTCATGTCGATGAATATGCCGACCTAAGGATGATCACCCCCTCCGATTCATGTCCTAGATGCGGCGGTAAGCTACGATTCGGCAGGGGTATAGAGGTAGGTCATATCTTTAAGCTTGGAACCAAATACAGCAAGGCTCTCAACGCTACCTTCCTCGATAAGAACGGGCGCGAAGCCCCGATCATCATGGGCTGCTATGGCATAGGCATCGAGAGAACAGTGGCAGCAGCCATAGAACAAAGCCACGATGA
>JGI24422J19971_10000266_pt1 | contig 27801 bp, 27 predicted proteins | sample DeeMarSWOR152_54_FD_19971 | JGI IMG/M metagenome (IMG submission 19971) | reverse complement strand
GTCATTGTTGGTCTTTGCGTGTCCCCCCAAAAGGACCCGTGCGGACACGTCCAATTTCTAGATGATTGCATTACCTTTCTCAGTGCCCCCATATCACAGACCTCGCCATCATCAGTTACGATTTCGTAACCGGAATTGATCGTTCTTATAATGGTCACCGCTTCTTTCCCAATGACTTCATATGGACTGATAGTGATTATCTTAATGCCTTCACTTTCTTCAACCGAGCCTGTTACCTTCTCGTCGATGATCTCATCCAATCTCTCCACCATTTCAGGTTCTACCACGATAGCGATATGGCCTTCATCGGCTGCAAGTCCATAATCTTCATTGACTGTTCCCGTAATCGTTAAACGTTCCTCGGAAATGGCAAACATGGAGATCACACAAATAACGATGAAACTAGAGGGTACTGCCAATACGGATTTCTTATATCTCTTCATCTCCAGATCTCCTCTTTGCCTCATAGATCATTTCACTCTACAAACTGCCTCAATTGGTTAGACTCATTGGCCATGAGGTATAAAAAGGTGGCTACGAACATCTCGAAGTCCCTTAGCCCCTTAACGGTCATGTATTCGTTGGCCACATGCTGCCTGCCGCCGTGGCCAAGGCCGCCAGAGACGACAGGGAGGGAGAGGATCCTTGAAAACACGAAATAGGGAGCAGCCCACGTGGCAATGGGCCATGTCTCCGGCTCTAATCCGTGAAGACGATAAGAATGAAGCATCTTTTGGACGATGGGTTCATTGGAGTCCTTCTTGGATCAAGTATAGCTGTTTCTGCCCCGGACTTCAATGTCGGCAAAGCCCTGATCGCGGAGATAACGCTGAAATTTGAAGAACCTTTTCGGCGGTATTTCCAAATCCCCTTTCCCTACCCAAAATCAGTTTTCGCCAGACTTGAGACTTGTAAGCTCCATTTTTTGTTTCCTTAAAAGTGAAGGCGGGTAAGGGTGCTTTTCCCATTGACACACAAGTCAAAATCTCCTATATTCCCCCTCCCAAAAAAAGCTTCTATCGCGTCACCGAAAAAAGGCTTTGAATATGTCCTCAAACGCAATTTTAAGATCTTGAATTCCACAGGCCACGATGGGAGTGATGCGATCCAAAAAGTGACCTAAGAATATGGATAAATATTTCCCTGTTATCAAAATACAAGGCGCAGCGGAGGATCGCGGCCGGCAGCATGGGGCCCTTTTAAAGGAAACAGTTACCAGGACGGTCGGATTCTACAGAAAGCAATTCCTTCAACCTGAAGAGCAGATCCTAAGAATTGCCGGCCAGTTCCGAAAATCCACGAAGGCATTCCGGGAGGATCTATATTTAGAAATCGAAGCACTGGCCCGAGCCGCAGAGGTCGATCCTCTTTGGATTTACGCCTTAAACGGTCGCACAGAGCTGTTGAACCTCAACCCGATGGAATGCACCACCCTGGCTTTCAGAAAACAGAGTCTGATCGGCCAGAACTGGGACTGGGATAGTGAAATGGAGGAGCTGGCGGTCATTTTGGATATTGAGAAAGAAGATGGCCATAGGATCTTGACCATGACCGAGCCCGGCATGATCGGCAAAATAGGAATGAATCACTGCGGTATCGGTGTTTGTCTGAACTTCATGACCATCGAAAACTACCAACCGTATGGAGTTCCGCTACATGTGCTGCTGAGGACGATCCTTGATAGCAAAAGTTTGAATGAGGCCCAATCTCTGATCACGTCTCATTTGAGGGGAAAAATCGGCAACATTTTAATCTTGGATAGTAATGGAGAGAGCGTAGACATCGAACTCGCCGGGGATGAATACTTTTCCATTCCGGTTGAAGATCTGTTTGTCCACACGAATCACTTCCTGACAAAAGTCGATTATGACCTCATGTTGTTTCCCAATACGTTGGGCAGGTACAATAGAGCGAAAGAATTATTGAGCCGGCTCGATGATCCTTCTATAACGTCGATGAAGGATATCCTAAAAGATCACGGAAACGGAAAGTATCCGATTTGTCGCAAGCGCTTCTCTCATCCCTGGCTTACGGACGACACCTCAATGACAGTTACCTCAATCGTCATGGACCTGAAAAAACTCCAATTCCACATTACAAGAGGAAACCCTTTCGATAACCCTTTTTCAGTTTTCTCATTAAGGAAGTAGCCTGTCCGAAGCCGAGATTGCCGCCGATGGAGGGCCGGTTTGCCCGGAGGGAAAAACTATCCCCCTTTTCTATGAATAATCCAAGCCCGAGAGAATCTCATCCACCTGCCGGCCCAAATCCCGCAGGGTCCATCGAAACATGAAGCAGGTTTTTTGGGGCATAAAACCCAATTGTTTATTGATCGCCCGCATGGGGATGTTTTCTTTTGCCGTACTGGTCGTAATATGTTCAACATCCGGAAATCTTTCCTTTATGAACATAAGCATTTCGGCCTTGAGGCGCTTGGCCAATCCCTTTCTGCGATATCTGCCCAAAACACCCGTGAAGTATTGATGAATCCTGTATGGTTCCTCCGGGTTGTACATGATATCCGTCATTCCGCTGATTTGACCGTCATGCTCACGGCTGATCATCGTATACCACTCGATTCCTCTTCTTTTCAGGTTACGTTCCTCTATTCTTCGCGACTCCGGTGTTGTAATAAGCTCCTGTTCCAAATCGCCGATGGGACGCTGGTTGATGACTTCCGTATAAATTCTGCTGAATTCATCGATGTCGCTCTCAGGACACTCTTGGAAAAGCTCGATTTTTGTACTCCGAGATTTTATCCTTCCCTTCTCAAGCCACTTATCTACCAGCGGCCAATCGACGTCTTCCATATATAGCCTGTGCTGAACTTCTTGATGGATCAACTCGCCTCGAAGATATTTGCAGAAATCCAGTCCCGTGGGATTGTCCACGTCTGCCCTGACGGTATCTTTCCCCATAAAGCGCGCTGTCTCGATCATATGCTTCAGCAAATATGTTGCGATTTTCTTCCTACGATAAGCAGAAACGACCGAAATGTAAATCTGGCAGATATGTTTACTGCTCTCGTAATCCGGGGATAACTCCGTATCATAGGATAATGAAGCAGAAGCAATGGCTCCTTCCGCCTCGTCGAACACCATCCATCTTTTCACGGCATAGAGGGTGTTGGGGGTCAAAAACAGTCGTCTCGCCGCTTCACGGTTAGGCAAGCGGCCTCTTTGGTTAAATTCACGGAAAATCGTCTCAGAAAGGGTGAAATAAGCCGTCCATAAATTTTCAGGGGCGTCCCTTGGGATAAACTCCACCAAAGAATAGGATTTTGACAACGCGGAAAGATTCAATTGCATCTTTGCCTCCACTGTGATAGCCAGAATTATTCATGAATTATTTCGACTACAATACTTATTGGCTCGGACATAGGCTCGTACATCGATTTCTCTTTCAGCAGAATTTACACTCCTTTCTGCCGGAGAAAGGAGCGACATTGTTCCAGGTGTTCTGGAAATCGGCTGTTGATCGCGGAGTGAACCCTTTTGAGCGAACGAGATGGTACCTTACCCCAGTGCACCGTGCCGAACCTCCTTCATAAAGATCATCTTGTGATCACCTTCCCGATAAAAATCCTTCAGGGAACAAACGAGCTGGTAGCCATGCTTCTTATAAAAGCACCTCGCAGGCTCATATGGAGGGGTCGATGAAGTTTCCACATAAAGCCGCCGGGCACCCTCCCTTTTCACAGTTCCCTCCATGAAGCCGAGAAGCTTTCCCCCGAGCCCCTTTCTCGAAAATCTCTTCCCTACCACAATCCAATAGAGATCATAGGAGGCCTCAGTCATTGGAATGGGCCCAAAGCAAACATATCCCGCAAGGCTATCATTGCCATTGACAGCGCAAAAGATGTAGTAGTCCTTCTTCTCCGGTCGATGGAGTGTCTCATCGATAATATCTAAGGCTACCTGGACCTCTTTCTCGTTAAATGTTCCTCTCTGCCTAAGAAGTCTCGCTATCTTTTCCCTGTCATCAAGCATGAGAGGCCGGATTTCCATGGCTCGTTTATCTCTTTTCCATAAAATCTACGAGGTACTTGACCATATCCGTATATGTCATGCCAGCCTGTTGGACGGCTGCTGCAAATCCAGCATCGGGACTCAGGCAGGGGTTTGCATTAACCTCAAGGACATAGACCTGCCCCTGATCATTAACCCTCATGTCAACACGGCCATAGTCCCTGAGCATAAGCAGATGGAAACACTCAATCGCCGTTTTTTCGATCCTTTGCTGCAATGCATGACAAAGCCCTCGCTCAAACTTCCTCGGTGTATGGTAATACTCGAAGGAGGAGCAGTCCCATTTGGCTCGATACCCCACAATGGGGAAGAGCTCTTTGGGAAAGGCGGAAAAATCAATTTCTGCTATGGGAAGGACCCTGGGCGAGGGGTATCCGAAGACGGAAACATTGAACTCTCTACCAGCGACATATTCTTCCACCAAAAGGGTCCCAAAACGGTGGAAGAATTCCGTGATTTCCTTATCGAGCGCTCTGGCATCCTTAAAAATTGATCCCTGGTCTATGCCAATGCTCGCATCTTCAAGGACTGGTTTGACGATTACCGGGTATCTTAACAGTCGAAAGTCAAACTCTCCTTTATCATCGTATATCACATAATCGGGCGTCTCGATCCCACTAGCCCTCAGCAGGCGTTTGGTCATGACCTTGTCCGTGGTGAGCATGAGGGCGAAGGTGGGGGATCCAGAAAAGGGAAGGTCTAAGAGTTCAAGTATAGCCGCGGGATGCCCTACAAATCGCGCGTCGTCATCCAACGTCTCGCACAGGTTTACCGCCATCTCGGCCCTTGCCTCTCTCATATTTCGAATGAAGCCGCTCACATCCCTCGTAAAGGGTATGCGAATTGAGGAATGGCCCAGATCATTGAGGGCCTTTTCAACAGCCTGAACTTGTGTGAGGATGTCCCGCGAGGCCGCTGAGAAGGGATGACCAGCCGGAACCGGTAAATTGTAGATCACACCGATCATTTTTTTAGACATGCAGCGAGGTCCCTTCCATGCTGGTTTTGCTGAATCCGATTGAAAGCCGAGTAGAGAATTGCTTCGATCAAAGCCCTGTATGGCATGCCTGCCATATTCGCGATGATGCAAAGGTCCGAATGCTGGGGATGAAGACCAGGCAGTGGATTGACTTCCATGAAGTTTGGCATACCATGTGCGTCAGCGCGAATATCAATCCGTCCCGCATCCTTACAGCCGACTCCTCTCCATACCGCGAGCGCAATCTGTCTCGCCTCTTCCGCCGCACTATCATCGACTAAGCGGTATTCAACGAGCTCTTCGCATCTTTCCTTATTCAGGTAAGAGTAAACATCCGGCTCAGCAGTCTCCCGCAGGATAACCTCCATTACCCCTATGACCTCCGCATCTTTTCCTGTTCCCAGAATCCCAACGGTAAACTCCCTGCCTGGAAGAAAGCTCTCAACGAGAATCGGCTGTTCATATGCAAGTAAACACTCCGTGCACACGGAAATGAGCTGGCGCTGGTTCATTATCTTCGATGCTGCCGTAATACCTTTGCCGGTCCCTTCAGCGACTGGTTTGGCAAAGAGAGGGAAGGGAAGATCGACCATTGCCAGATCGGACGTTTTCTCAACCACGAAAAAATCCGGCGTGGGAATGCCGAGGTGGCGGACTATGCGCTTGGTAATTGCCTTATGGAGCGTGAGGCACAGCACCAAAGGATCGGAAAAGGTGTAAGGTATGTCGTAGGCATCAAGCAATGCCGGAACTTGTGCCTCACGGCCAAAGCCCCTGAGCCCTTCGGCGATATTGAAAACTATGTCCCACCGGTCGCCACCAACCAGACGAGCCGTGAGATTCTTGATATTGCCTATGCGATCAGTCTCATAGCCCAAATCCCGGAGGGTCTGCTCGATGGCTTGAATGGTGTCCTCGCGATCAAATTCAGCCGTTTCCTGCTCGCTGAACCCTGCGGCGAGGTAATCTTGCCGTAAGTCGTATGTGATCCCTATTCTCATAATCCCTTTGACGTCGCTGTCATGACTGGTTCAGTGGCCCTTGTGAGGCCACCTTGCCGCCTGGATCCGGATAACGATACATATGCCCATCGTAGTTCTTGAGCAATAGATCGTCGCCATCCCGTCCAAGGATGGCTCTCGGGAAGATAGGGATTTTGCCGCCACCTCCAGGGGCATCTATCACATACGTTGGCACTGCATACCCGGTGGTGTGACCACGTAGCCCCTGGATAATCTCAATACCCTTTTCCACGGGTGTTTTGAAATGCGCCGATCCTGCAATGGGGTCACATTGATAGAGATAGTAGGGCCTGACTCGAATTTTGAGCAGTCGGTGCATCAATTGCTTCATGGTCTCCAGATTGTCATTGATCCCCGCAAGGAGAACCGTCTGGCTTCCTAGGGGAATACCAGCGTCTGCAAGACGCTCACATGCCTGATTTACCTCCGGAGTCAACTCATCCGGGTGGGTGAAGTGAATACTCATCCATAAAGGGTGGTAACGTCTGAGCATCCGAGTCAGGGCCGGCGTAATACGCTGTGGCAAAACCACAGGGACCTTGGTGCCTATCCGCAGGAGTTCCACATGTCCTATTCGGCGCAATCGTGAAAGAAGCCATTGTAGTTTCTCATCCGAGAGGGTCAACGGGTCACCGCCAGACAGGAGAACATCCCGTACAGAGGGGGATGCTTCGATGTAGGCGATAGCCCTTTCCCATTGAGCCACTGTAAAGGCCGATTTGCTCCCATCCCCCACGAGGCGCGAACGGGTGCAATAGCGACAGTAGGTGGAGCAGAAGTGTGTAACAAGGAAAAGGACACGGTCCGGGTATCGGTGGACCAAGCCGGGCACTGGACTGTCGTGCTCTTCCCCAAGGGGGTCTCCCGCCTCGCCAGGAGAGTGAAAATACTCAGCGGTAACAGGTACTACCGTACGGCGAAGGGGTTGGAGGGGGTTTTCTCTATCGAGGAGGCTTGCATAGTAAGGAGTGATTGCCATAGGGAGCGGTTTTGCAAGGTGCTCAACCGCAGCTGATTCATCCTCAGAAAGCCGAATGATGCGGCTCAGGGTATTTATATCAGTGATCCGGTGATGCAGCTGCCATCGCCAATCGTTCCAGTCGGTGACGCTTGCCTCGGGGAAAAATTGTCTGCAGAATAACAGAGTACGGGAGCTGGATCGGAAGCGGGAGGCGTCAGGGCATTTTCGTGCAAGGTCTTCTCTGCTACCTCTCTTTTGCTGGCTCGAATCAATGATCGTTCTGACGTTCAATACCCCGAGCCCTTTACTGGTACCCGGGGGTTCTAAGTCCTCAGCATTAAAGATGTCCGCAGGCATTTCCCAAAATCCTCATCTCTGTAAAGAGAAAGCGGGACCTTCCACGAGAGATCCCGCCTCACCAACACGTTAATGATCTCATCCAGTGCTCAATCTTTACGAGTTCCCTCACAATGTACCCGGTCGCCATCGGCCGATCCTTCGTCCTTGCCTATGCTGTATTCCTGTACCCTGATCTTCTTCTTATTTTGCTTTTCTCTCACCAAACCCCTGACTTCCACTTCTCTCCGGAGGAGATCAAGCAGCTCCTGTCCCTTGTAAATTCTTTCAATGAGATACTCATCTTCGTCGTGAGTGGAAATGGCAGCGGCAATCACTTTGCCCTTTTCATCCCAGTCAACTGGGATAACAAGGCCTTTGATCGTGATTGGCTTATCAGCCTTTTTCATCTTCCAAGATCTCCGCTTGAGCCCTTCTGCCGGCATNATAACTACCCGGCTGTAAACACAGCAACAGACGTGCCAAGATAGTAACCTACTGATTCTCCACGNTTTTTGAAATTCAGAACGAGCCNATGATCAGAACCATCGGTTCCGATTGCTGAAAAAAGATGAGGCTATGGTCCATGAAACAGCCGGCAAGATGGCTGAACACTTTGAAATTATTAGGAAAACTAAAAAAAGAAATCTCGGTTCCGATGTATGATGAATCGGAACCCCCAGTTCCTGTCGGTGGGCTTTCTTGGTTATGATCACGCTTCGTCCCTCCTCCGCCGGGCTAAGGTCAGCATCTACCGAGGCCCTCGCGACAGGTGCTCATTAAGAATTACAATTCGCATCACTCCCCAGGGCCTTGGATGAATGGGTGTAATAGATAATTGAATCCAGTAGCCATATTCAACCCGCGAATACTCCTGAGTACTCTCACCATCTGCCCAACCGTGGCCTCTTCCGGCTCATGCACATATTTAAACAGTTGGAAGCTCAACAGTCTAAAAAGCGTAGAGGTCACAAATATTACTTGGACTGGAAATAACGTCCAAGAGGCTAGTTGGAAATCTAGACCGCTTATGGACTTGAGAACAAACCCGCCCGAAATGGGGCCGATAGCTGCGCCAAATCCTCCCATGATATTATAAATAGACAAGAACGAGGCCTTATTTTCCTGCGGTGAGATCTTCAGCAGGAGGTTGTTCATGCAGAGGTTGATCCCCGCCCAAAACCCACCCCCGACAATATGTAAGATGATCGGTATGACGATACCCTGGGGCCTAGCCGATACCCAAGCCAGCGGGAGAAATATGGCAACCCAACCTGCAAACCGAATGACCGCCTTATTCTTGACCTTATCGGAAATCCGCCCCCACAATTGCATGCCCACCAGATCAGCAAAAGCAGAGATCATGCCCAATGTAGCTATAAATCCATAGCTGAATCTTAGATCTCTGAGAAAATAAAGAGTAAAAAAGGGGCTTGCGAAATTAACTGAGAAGCCCCATACCAGGGCGAAGATCAAGAACTTCTTGAAATTCGGCTCCTTGAAGGGAAGGAGTATATGTTTACGAAAAGAAGAATAACTGTCAGAATGGCTGGCCTGCTCTGGCTCTGGGATCTGATTCAAGAAATGGAGACTTACCATGCCGAAAAAAACGGCTGAAATAAACGTGATCACAAATCCAAGGGGTAATCCCAAAGGTGAGTGACCCTTGATGCTGTCGAGAAGTCTCCCGAAAATCACCATAACGATCATTCCAGCTGCGCCACAGACCATGTTCCTGGTCCCAAAAAACCTCCCCCGAATCTCATCAGGAACAAGCTCTGACATCCAGGAAAGCCAAGACACGTAGCTAATAGAAGCAAACGTATACGAAAGAAAGATCAGGCTTGGAATAACCAATAGTCTAACCGAACCCGGTGAGAATGGAATAAGTGCAACAAGCAGAACGGGAATCCATATCACCCTCGCCAGGGCCGCACCCCAACAAGAGACCTCCTTTCTCCTTCCATTTTTTTCTATAAGATACGAGGCGGGCAGCTGAAATACCGTTACCAGAAATGGCATGGATGCTACAAGCCCAATCATAAATTCGTTCATTCCGAGGTAAAGGGCAAAGCCTGTAAGGAATACCCCGCCAGTGAGGGTGGCAAAAACATTGGCGAACATGCCATCATAGATCGAGTATTTCAGGTCAACTTGTGTGTGAGCGCTCATGAAATGTTACCGATCATCTCGTCTTTCAGTTCTCTCGGTTTTATTCCCTCCGTTACATCAGGGATATCAGCGGTGAAAACAACTCTCAAGGAGGCTTAATCGATGGGGGAACGGCGCATGCAAGACATCGGCCTCGAGCTCTCCTTAAAAGAACAGAGGGGAGAAGCCCCTCTGTTCTTTTTCCCGATGGCCGTTTTTGTCTAGGTTATTCCCCAATAACCTCATAGGAAGTGATGGTAATCATCTTAAAATCCCCCATCTCCTCAACCACGCCTGTTACCCTCACTCGCTTGCCCATGAGCTCTACTACCTCATCGCCCATTTCATCGGATTTCACCTCATATGTATCGCCATCATCGGCCACGATTTCATAGTCTTCATTCACTGTGCCTGTGATTGTCAATCTCTCCCCAGAGATCGCTAATCCAGAGATCAAAGCGACCATAATGATGGCACGGAGTCCTGCAGACAGACGTATTCTGCCTCTTTTCACTTCTAATCCTCCTCAGTCTGTGAAGACTGCCACCTACTCCCATGTCTTCTTCAAAATGTACTGTTGCACTGTGATCATGTTCTTATCTTTGTTCTGTCTCGCTATACCCCTGACTTCAACTCCTTCTTGGATAAAGTGTAGCAATTCCCTTCCTTTGTGGTCGTTATCGATAAGGTACTCATCCTCGGTATAGGTTGAAACCGCGGCGGCAATCACTTTGCCCTTTTCATCCCAATCAACTGGGATAACGATGCCTCTGATTGTTATCGGCCTTCCACCTTTCATCTTGTCATCACCTCTCCCAAAAGAGATCCATTGTATAGGGATACTGCATCCAGCGTGCCAAAGCTATAACATATTGATATTTCGGGATTTATTTCAGTACAGCAGATCCTCAACTGAACTCCGGGTTCCGATGTCTGCCCAAAAGAGAGGATCCCGGGCTAGGAAGGATTTGATAAGGAAGGCTAATATATTGAAGGAACTGGGGAATTTAAATTAAGAAATCCGAGTTCCGATCTTTGACGTATCAGAACCTCGGGTTCCGCCCCCAACGCTTCCCTCACCGTCATGGGTTTTTCCGAATCACAGACCTGCGTTCTTTGCTATGCTACTGTTTTGAATTCCTCTTTTCGAATACCGTGCTTTTTCATTAGCTTGTGCAGCTGCCGGGTGGTAATGCCCGCTTTTTCCGCCGAATCCCTAATTTTTCCCTTATTGCGCGTAAGCAATTCTTTCAGATAGTGCCTTTCAATCCCTTCTACGCCACTATGCCTCGCCTCCGCCAGGGTAAGGTAAGCATCTCCTGAGACCCTTGCCAAAGGAGCTTCTGATCCGAAAAGTTCGCTTGGAAAGCTCTCTGGACTGAGGACTGAGGATGTTTCCAGTATATACGCCCGTTCCATAAGATTCTCCAGTTCGCGAATATTGCCCGGCCAAGAGTACTTTCTAAAACCCTCCATAACGTGGGGATGCATATCGTGAATATCCTTCGAATTAAATCTGTTCATCCTCCCTAAAAACACCTTAACAAGGTGGGGTATATCTTCTATTCGCTCCCTCAAGGGAGGAAGTTCAATGGGAAATACATTCAATCGATAGTAGAGGTCTTTCCTGAACTTCGCTTCATCGCACATTTTCTTGAGGTCTGTATTGGTAGCTGCAATTATTCTCACATCGACCTCAATAGTTGCTTCACCCCCAACCCGTTGAAACGTCTTATCCTGTAGGATCTGCAAGAGCTTAATCTGTGCAGATGGGGTGATGGTACCTACCTCATCCAGAAAGATGGTCCCACCGTTGGCTATCTCAAATTTACCCAGCTTTCTCCTCACTGCCCCTGTGAAGGAGCCCTTCTCGTGACCGAATAACTCGCTCTCTAGGAGGGTATCCGGGATCGCTCCGCAATGCACGCTGATAAATTGGGCATCCCGTCGGTTACTGTGCCGGTGAATCAATTTGGCCAGTTCACCTTTCCCTGTTCCAGTTTCTCCGACGAGTAGAACGGTGCTTTTGGTTGGCGCAACAGAGCGGACTTTATCTAAGACTTCCTTCATCAGCGAGCTTTTAGTTTGAATAAATTCCATTGATTCGCTTTGCCAGAATTGATCACGTAGGTGATCGAGCTCGGATTGCACCATTAAAGATTCATGAATACTTTCGGTTACATATTTCACCTCATCGGGATTAATGGGATAGGTGACGTAGTTGCTGGCACCTGCCTTCACGGCCATAACCGCCTCCCTGATCATCTCCTGAGCTGAAAGTACGATGACTTCAACGGTAGGATATAAATGCCAGAATGGCTCCAGGGCAGCCTTATATCCGCTGCCGGGTGCTGACTCTCTTAGAATTTCCAAATCAATGAAGACGAAATCGGAACGCCTTTTCCGGAGCGTCTCAAGAGCGGCATCTTTAGTGGATGCCTTATCAATCCTGTGCCCTTGGCGAAAGCATGCGTTGATCGCGCGGAAAGCCTCTTGTTCCCTCGACACAATAAGGATTGATCCCATCGGTGCCTCTCAGCCATTGTTTTATAAGTTATATCATAAACTAGAGTTTCTTTAGCAACGACATTACTATCTCTAACAAGTATAAAATGGGGAGCCTCCCGCGCCCTTCAGTAGGAAGCAGACCAGAAGATCCTTCCCTCTTGAAGGGAATCTGTAGCAGCCATTCTAGACGCAACGCATGAATGAGGAGTCTGGACCCGTACCCAGAGCTCAAGCCACTGCCCTGTGTTCCGTAATTTCCGGCAAAGATTCGAACACTTCTATAAACCTCTTTGCGATTTCATAGGATGAGTTCTCTCTCACATAATGCTCTGCAATACGTAAGGTCTCCTTTACCCTCTCCCCTCCTTCAAATACGTCTATAAGTGCTTCTCCCAGAGAAGAATACTTCAAGACTTCCCTGCCAAAGGTCTCGAAGAAGTTGGTATTATAGGCCAGGATAGGGCAGCCTGACCCCAGGCATAAATAGGCTGTGGACGGAACCACAATTGCCTCTGCAGAGTCCTTGTGAACCAGAAGCGCATCTGAGGCATGAAGGTATGTATAGAGTTCCCTGATGGGGATGTCGCCCTTTCTCAATTCAATAAATGGGTATCTTCCCTTAACCGCCTCGAAAAGGTCATACCAATCTTGGATATGAGTTACGGTCAGAAAGATCAAGGGATAATCTCTGTTTGCACGTTCCAAAATGGGGAGAAGGTGAAGGTGACGGTAGATACCTATACCGTAGTTGAATATGACCTTTTTATCGAGGGGGAGACCTAGTCTCTTTCGCGCCTCCGCCTTATCCCCGTGCATGATAGGGTGGCATGGGTAAGGAATTACCCTTATCTTATCTTCCCTATATAGATCCTTCAGAAACTTCCTGTATCTTTCATCAAAGCAAACGACCGCATCCCAGTCGAATTGATAGAATATGACATCCTTTGGCGGTTTTCCTTCATGGACTACAAAAACGGTTTTTGCGTTGTCCTTAATTAGAGGGTATATTTTGAACAGATCCTCCATTGGAAGGATCTCTAAATTCTGCACCACAAAGACATCGCAATCCTGCTTCAAAAACGCTTTAGGGTCAAAGAGATGGCCTGGCTTGTTCCGAAGGGTATAGCATCTCTTCACATACGGCTCATCTACATCGCATTGATAGCCCTCCCGCTCTACAGGGGCCAAGACCTGCAGGTCGTGGCCCATCCGTACCCACTCTCTCCCAACGAGTTCCGCGTGGAGAGATACGCCGCATGGGATGTTCCAGCGAGTCATCATTGTAATCTTCATCCTATGCTCCTTTCCCTTCCCTCAATCTTTTACACAAACCCTTATCTAAAAAAGGCTCAGGAGTGCCTCCTTTTCGACCGAGGCACCGCATACGACCTTATCCGCTGCCCCGTAGTAGATATAGTATTTGTCCTCGATCTCGCAAATCCCCGCTGCAAACACCACCTCGTTAACCTCGCCGTGAAGCTCATAGTCCTCCTCCGGCTCCAATACGGGCTCGGCATATCGGCCTATCAGGGAGGAAGGGTCTTCCTGATCAAGAAGGGCCACCCCGAGCCTGTAGACCCCAAGTTCATCGATCCCGTGGTATATAAGCAGCCAGCCCTTTTCCGTCTTCACGGGCGGGCACCCGGACCCGATTCCCACCCCATCCCACCTTCCCTTGATGGGGCCCATCACCATCTTTGAATCGTGCCAGCGGATGAGGTCCTCTGAATGGGCGATCCAGATGCTCCGGGGGGGTGTCATGGGTCTATGGAACATGACGTACTTCCCCTTGACCTTCTCCGGGAATAGAACCGCGTCCTTATTGTCCATATCGGGCAAGACTGCGCCGAACCGCTCCCATTGGAAGAAGTTGTTGGTAGAGGCGATAGATACCTTGGGACCTTTCATGGAGTAACTCGTGTAGGTCATATAGAATCGATTATCTAGGTGGACAAGCCTGGGATCCTCGCACCCCTTGCTCTCAAGGATACCCCTCGGTGTGAACACTGGCTTATCCACTCTGAAGAAATCAAAGCCATTGCCGCTGATCGCATAGCCTATGCGCGAGATATTATCATCCCCCACGGCCCTGTAAAGCAGGTGAAAAAGGCCATTGTGATATGCTGCCGCGGGGTTGAATACAAGCTTTGATTCCCAGGCATTTTCCCTTTTTGGCTTCAAGATTGGGTTATGTAAGAATCTCTTCAACACGATTTATTCCTTCTCTTTATGTGTGGCCATGCACACCAGCCTATCCGCTGCACCGTAGTAAAGGAGCCATTGACTATTATACCTTATTAACCCTTCAGCAACGCAGTGATTTCCAGCTCCATACTCGCGTCCATAGTCTCGCGATAGATTCAGGATTGGTTCATCGGTCCTTTTCAGGACCTTCGTAGGCTCCTCCATCGAAAACAAGACCCCACCAGTCTTGTAGACACAATCCTTTCCCCAGCCATTATAGACGAGAAGGATCCCCTCATCGCTTAGAACAGGATTGGGACCTGGTTCAATCCCCTGGGAATCAAAGTAGCCATCTCGAGGCAGTAAAACTGGCTCATGCAGGGGCTCCTCCCAATAGTAGAGGTCTTCGGAATAAGCTATCCCGATTGCAGAAGTCCACGGCATGGCTTCGCCCATGAAGTACATGATATATCTTCCCTGTACTTTCTGTGGCACAATAACCCCCGCCTTCAGTTGACCACTGTCCCACCTACCCTCTCTTGCCTCCAGAACTGGACCGTGTTTTCTCCAGTGGAGGAGATCATTTGAGGTTGCCAGACAGATATTGGAGACATGGTACTTCTGGCTGTTCCCTACATAGATGAGAAAGTAGGTGTCTCCGGCCTTGGCTACCCTCGGGTCTTCACAGCCTCCTCTGTCAAAATCTTCGTCAGGACTCAACACAGGTTCATCATGAGGGGTGAAATGAAACCCATCACTGCTTTCAGCAATTCCAATCCTTCCCGTTAGGCCATCCTCAGTCTCAGCACGGTAAAGCATCCAGAAACGAGCCTCCTCCTTGATCACAGTGGGATTGAATACACCTTTTGACTGGAACCCTTTTGAGGGCGCCAAGATGGGGTTGCCTGAATAGTCTTCAAATGGGCCGAGGGGAAAACCGCCGACTTTCATGCCTGATTATCCTGGCCTCCCAAGTTCAACGAAGAAATCAATAAAGAGCTTTGCTATGATTTCAGGAGAGTTCATCGTAACGAATCCATTGGCTGCATCAAGGAGATTTTTGCGCACCTCTTCATCCCGAAATAATCTGATCAACATTCTGTTGAGCTCTGAAACATCGTTATAATGCAACAGCTCGCTCTGCAAAGGCCGGAAGTAGTCCGATCCCTCAGGTACCAGGATTGGGCATCCTGCACCTATGGCCTGAAAGGCAGTGGAGGAAACAACCCCTAGATACAGGCTCTGAAATTTATGTAAGATGAGGCAGTCGGATGCGAAGAGGTAATCATCAAAGCGCTCTTCTGAGAGCACCTCCTCCTCTCGGATAAGCATCCATGGCGGAGGGTCATCCTTTTCAACCATCTGATACCCAACAGGGACCACGTAAAGCAAGGTCGTCCCCTTTTTTAGCTCCTTCGTCAGATCTCGGAGAAAGGGCTCATACCCTCTATGACAGAAGATGTAGACGATATGCTTATTGACCGGCAGGTTGAGCTTCTCTCGAGCCTCCCTCTTATCACCACTCCTGATTGGAAAACAGGGAAAGGCGATAAGCTTGGCATGTGGGTATACATCATTCAGGAATTCCTGCCTCTCATCAAAGTATACCACTCCATCCCAATCAAACTGGTAAAACCACGGTTCCTGGGGGAGTTTATTTTCATGGACTACGTGCACTGTCCTGGCACGATGCCTGATCAGCGGGTATATCTTTGAAAGGCTCTCCACCGGAAGCATCCTCAGATCCTGGACGACGAGCACATCGAAGTCCGTCGTAAGAACAGGCCGGGGGTCCAAAAAATTCGTCTTTTGTGTACCAAAACATCTTATGACGTAATCCTCATCCTCCTCCCTGGTAAACCCCCCTCCATGAAAATCGTCTTTTGTATGGGTGAATACGGTCACTTCACATCCCATTTCCCTCCAGGCTTTTGCCAATGGCTCCGCATGCACTGCTACTCCGGAGTCCGTGTTCCAGGCTGTCATCATTGCAATGCGCATAACCCCTCTCCCCACTTCACACATACAATAGGTGATTGGCGGACACCCCTCTTACTGACGCACGGTCCTGTGTCGCGATTCAATCCCTTGTACATTTTGCAGCTTCGACATGCCCTCTGCAACCGAAGATTGAAGATTCATAGCCCGAGACCTGGTGACAAGCTGAGAATGTATTTGATCCCTGCTTTTCAGAGAGGGAGCAAGCCCGACGAATTCCGGCGAAATTTCCACTCCCTTTTCTTCCAGCATGATTTCAAACAGATCAATGTATCGCCTTGCCACGGCTTCAGCTGAGTTTAATTCTAAAAAAGACCCCAAAGCCCTTTGTGATGTCCGGTATTTCGCCCCCTCAGTCAACAGGTCCTTGAGGTTGAGCTTAAATTCCTCGAAGTCCGAATATGTAACCACGACATCCCTCATGGTTTCAAAGAAGTTGGTATTCGAAGCAAGGATCGGACATCCCGATCCCAGACACTGATAGGCCGTACTCGATACAACCACCCCATTGCATGGGGAGCGGTGAATGATCAAAACATCAGAGGCATGAAGATAATCATAGAGCCTGCCTATTGAGGGGGATTCCCGCCGAATCTCTATGTCCCCTATTCCCATACCTTGTAATACCTCCAAGTCCTTTTGAGAGACCACCAGGAGCAGGCATGGAATTTGGCGGCTGAGATCCCGAATGTGAGGTAAAACCGGAAGATGCTCCTTCAGTCTCTGCCCAAAGACCAGGATGATTTTCTTATCTTGAGGAAGGCCCAGTTTTGCCCTTGAGGCCTCCTTATCACCTCTTTGTAGCGGCATGCAAGGAAAGGGGATCAGGCAGATCTTCTCTTCAGGGTGGTATTTCTTTAAGAATTCCTCGTAACGCCGATCAAAGCACACGATGCGATCCCATTCAAACTGGTAAAAGGAAGGATCATTTGAAGGCCTGTTGTCATGGATCACCGTAACCGTGTTCGCCTTTCTCTGAATATGATGAAATATCTTTCCCAGGCAATCCTTTGGCAGCATGCCCAGGTCTTGCGTGACGAAGATTCCAAAATCGGCCTGCAGAATAGGGCGAGGGTCAAGATACGGAGAATCGGCCCCGGAAGTCGTAAAACACCTCACCACGTAATCCTCATCCTTCCCGACGATTGCCGTTCCGTGAAAGTCGTGGGTGAAAAAGGAGAAGACCTTTAGGTCATGACCCATCTTCACCCATTCCCGACCGATCAACTCGGCATGAATCGAAACCCCTGAATCCTCATTCCATGCCGACATCATGGCGATTTTCACTCCCATCACCCCCTTTTAGCAATTACGCATCTTCCCGAAAATTAAACATAAGATAGCAAAGATCAAGCCAATGATTAAGTTTCTGATATTTTTTATTTTCTAGATTTCTCCAGGAAAACTTTCGGAATCTGTAGTTCCCACATTTAGAGGCTATCCCGCACCCATACGAACAGATAAACGAAGCTAATTACTTTCACTGACCATCTAAAAAGCAGAACTAGCGGTTCTGGCTTTCATGAATATCGGAACTCTAAGTTCCTAATTTTAGACTCCCCATGAAATAACCAAGGACTCAGAAGCCGATGTTGTGATGGCAGTTTGTCCAGGAATGCATGACCAAGATGAGAAATCGAAGAAAGCCATCGAAGAAGGCGGTGCCACAGCCTCTACTGATGAAATATCTCATAACCTGCAACATTCAAACAAATAGTCTATGAGTTTATCCGATCGACAACCTAGGAGAATAGTGTATTTATCAGCGGCTCCAGCATAGACCAGCAACCTGTTCTCTACTTCGACAGCACCCACGGGGAAGACGACGGCAGGCACATCTATCGGATACTCCTTGCTCCCATACAATTCATAGGGGGCTGAGGGGATGTAGATGGGACTCTGGGTCCTGCAAATGACCTTCCGGGGTTCATTCAAATCCAAGAGGGCAGCGCAGATGGAGTAGCCTCTTTCTATTTGCTTGGGGAGGCCATAGGCCCTACAAACGTTCATCTCAATCCTGCCAACGGCATGATAGATGAGGAGCCATCCTTTATCCGTCTTGATGAGCTGTGGCCCTGGGCCAATCTTCTCATTCTCGTGTCCCCATTGCCCTGCCTTCAAGAGCAAATTCTCGCTCCGGTGTGCGTAGATTTCCTCCCACTTGTCTCTGTGCCTGGAAGGATCAAGCAGTTGATCGATGCCTGCTCTAAGGAGACCAATATGTATGTTGGGGTGAAACCTGAGCAATATAAACAGGTTCCCGTTCACGTGCTCGGGAAACGGCACGGCATTGCGAGAGTCAAAGGGTTCGACTGTGCCGTGGTAGGTGATGTCCACAAAATCCTTTGTCGAATAGACAGCAAGTCTGTCGGCATTTGAACACTTAAATGGCGGCCTTACCTTTCCGCATCCGACCAACAGGTACCTGTTTTCGTACCTGATAATCCGCATATCCTCTATCCCGTAGACGAAGTCCTGGTGGTCAGTGCCATCGCCGCGGATAGCCACGTTCTGAAATCGGGTAAATTCAATGCCATTATGGCTTATCAAAGGCCAGACCTCAGAAATGTAGTCTTCGAGGCAATCCCTCTCTCTGCCGAGCCTCTCGTCGAAGAACCTGCCCTTTCGGTAATTTCTGTGGCATCTCGGCAGAAGTATCATCTTGCCCTCAAAGAATTCCGCACCAGCATTGAATACCGCACCAATCTTCATCTCATTGTTCTCTCTCCACGTGAGCCCGAGGTCTTGAGGTCTCACGATGGGATTTTCCTCATAGGAATCAAGCTTGAAGATGGCCTCGCCCGATTCTAATTCTAAGACCTTGCCATTCCCTATGTTTTCAAACAGACTCATCTTATCTACACGACGCTCCAAGAAAACGTATCAACTCTCCCCAGATTCACCTCGGAAACGGATTAAACGCTCACGCTGTACTTACCCTTAATCGGGTAAGCTATTTCCCATCTATAGTACGGCCAATAGCATCCCTGTACAGTTGTATATGTTGCCTTGCCACAGCCTGCCAGGAGGTGAGCTTTCTATGGTCCTCGATGCGATTGACCACGTATTGCCTGAACTCTTGGTCTTCAAAGAGACGGATAGCTATCCCTGCAATTCCGGATGAATTAAAGGGAAGGACAAGCAGATCATCGCAGATATTTCCCAGTTCTTCAAACTTGGGTATTCTCGAGGCAATAGTTGGCCTCTTGGCACCTATGGCCAGATGCAATGACCCGGAGGCAGATCTATCCTCCTCGTAGTACGGAAAAAGGACAATGTCAGAAGCCCTCAGCAAATAGGGGACATCTTCGTTTGGAAAGAACTTCTTTGGATAGATGACATTCCTTTGGAGTTTCAGTTCCCCTATTCTCTTGGCCACAAATTCCGCGTAGTCCCTATCCTTCTTTGATGCGTTTGGAGCAAGGCCCCCAGCGATAAAGAAGTACACACCTCTTACCTTCTCCAGTATCTGCGCCAGGGCCTCAAGCACGATGTGGAGGTTTTTGTGTTTCTTGATAAATCCGAACATGAGAAGGATCTTTGCATCTAACGGCAACCCAAGTCTTCCGCGCGAGACTTCTCTGTCCTCATCACTTAGCTCCGTCCCATGAGGGATAACATGAATCTTTTTTGATGGTACTGCGAGCCTTGTGAGGATCGCCTCTTGGGTGGGAAGGTGTACGATTACCGCATCTGCAAGTCCGGCAATCCTCGCGGCGAAGTCTTCATCTACTGCTCCTCTTTCCGAAAACTGAGCAGGCCTTACACAATGGATGGTTATTATCTTCTTGGTGTTTGTACTTATGCGCTGGAGCATGGATGGCAATCTATCATCAAACTTGTATATACTGTATTCATGCTGAATATGGACTATATCAACGTCCCCTATGTTTGAAATAATAGGGTCTACATAATCCTCACTTCTATCCCAACAGGGGATTACCTCAAATCTATTCCCCTGAACAGGGGATGCTCCCTTCTCCGCGATGACCTTAATTTCTAAAGAAGAATGCACTCCTCTGATACCACGAATAAGGTAATCCGTATACGTAGCTATCCCACACTGTTGAGGAAGGTAGGTTGACACGTAGCCAATTTTCATTGCTCGGGTGCTCCAGTTCTCTGTTTCCAGTAACCCGCCTCAGGAGTTCCTCCGGCACCTCCTGTTAACCCTGTATTCGTAGCGTAATATAGATTCTCATATACATATTTTCAAGCTTCTTGAACAGCCAACCCTGCCGGTACCTGACCACTCATTTCAATGAGTTAAGAAGATACTGACCATCTTGGTATACCCTAAGCGTTGTAGTGTCATGTAAGCATAGGAACCGGCAGTCCTTGTAATAAGGCGCGGTACGCTTATAAGTACTTAAATATCAGCTTGTTAGAGAAATTGATGCATTCGATTCCTACATTCGGATAGCAGATCTTGTTAAGCGTTACGTCCATAGGGTTAAAAGTTTCGCACGTGATGGCGTATTGGCATAGCTATTGCTATACCATATCATGCTAAGCATCTATAGGAGTGCGCTATGGACTCAAAGGCAAACCCGAAGCCCAAACACGGAGAGAGAAATATCTATTGTCCGAACTATAATGATTGCCTGGATTACGCGATAGAGAATTCCTGGCGGTCCTGGAATTGTTCACAATGCCCACATAGGGCCATTCAAGCAATTACCGAATGCGAATACCATCTTACTGATCCAGACCCGTATTATGTTTTGCCGGTACATGTCATCCGAGAAAGGGCCAGAGAATCATCTGAGTAAAAGCAGCAATAAGGCCCTGAAAAGGCTTCCACAGTAAGAACCCACCCTCGTCCGCTCCTATTTATAAAGGACGCCACTTTTAGCGCCTTAGCTAGTATAATAAGCGGCTAATCGATCCTCACACCCACCTTCCCATACTGTGGGATCATTTCCAAGAGTCGAGCTGACCTGCCGGACTTGCCGCCAAAACTGCATATGCTGTATGGCTTTTTCAATTGACACAAAGCCCTACTTCTTCCTATACTGGCAGTCACAAAAAGGGATTCATTATCATCTTCTCATTCTATTTGCTTATCACTACCGATCGGCTCTGACAGATAAGCGCACCAAATTCTCTTAGAGCTGTGATATCCTGCCTATACTATGCAACCGTTAGCTCAGATAACCCCCGTCAAGCTATTTGGTTTGAGCTGGATGGCTCCTGGGAAGCATAGGGTTGGATATAGTTGGATGAATGGACAGGGTGGCCCGGGCGAGAACCAATAAGTTAAGAAGATAAGAGGTTCCCTGAACCTGCCCGGCGGTCCCAGTTGGGGGAGGGGTAAAGGCCTTTTCGAGCTGCTAGATTAAGAGGTGACAGAGCATGCTGGATGTGCTGGCCATGGTGATGGCGGGGGGGAAGGGCGAAAGGCTTTATCCCCTTACCAGAGACAGAACTAAACCGGCAGTACCCTTTGGCGGTAAATACAGGCTCATCGACTTCGTCTTGTCTAATATGATCAACTCGGACATCCATTCCATTTATGTTCTGACCCAATTCAAATCCCAATCGTTATCTGAACATATTTTAGAAAACTGGCGGCTGGGGACGATCCTGGAGCGTCATTTCATCATCCAGGTTCCGGCCCAGATGCGGACGGGTGAGACCTGGTACAGAGGTACCGCTGACGCCATATACCAAAACGCCCACCTAATCCGTAATCACAAGCCGGAGATCGTGGCCATCTTTGGGGCCGATCACATCTACAAAATGAATATCCGGGACATGATCGAGTACCACCGTGAGAAGGAGGCCGATGTGACCGTGGCGGCTATACCCTATCCTAAGTCCGAATCCAGATCCTACGGTGTGATAGAGGTCGATGAGTCCTGGAGGGTTAAGGGATTCCAGGAGAAGCCGGAAAAACCGGCGCCTATCCCTGGCAAGCCTGACCTGATCCTCGCCTCTATGGGAAACTATTTATTCAATAGCGAGGTACTCCTGGAGGTATTGGAAACTGATGCCAAGACCGAAAGCACCCATGACTTTGGTAGGGATATCCTCCCATCGACCTATCGCGACTTCAAGATTTATGCCTACGATTTCCGCAGAAATAAGTTACCGGGCCTCGAGCCGGGGGAGGCCAACGATTATTGGCGTGACGTCGGGACGATCGATTCCTACTGGGAGGCGAATATGGATCTTCGGTCGGTAACCCCCAAATTCAACCTCTACAACAAGTACTGGCCGATTTACGCCGGTAGAATTCCGGCACCTCCGGCCAAGTTCGTCCACAATATGGAGGGGCGCCGTGGTCAGGCTCTAAATTCCATTATCTCCGAGGGATGCATTATCTCCGGTTCCACCGTTGTCGATTCGGTGCTCGGTCCCTTCGTTCACATCCACAGCTATTCAGAGGTGAGCCAATCGATCCTCATGGAGGATGTAGAGGTGGGACGGGCCTCCCGAATACGAAGGGCGATCATCGATAAGCATGTGCTTATCCCTCCGGAGACTCGTATCGGGTTCGATCTGGATGAGGACAGGAAAGTATATTACGTTAGCCCCGGGGGGGTCGTCGTAATCCCCAAGGGTTCAAAGTACGATCGGCCACCATACGTCTGATGTAATAACGCCACATTCTGCACTGGCTTTACTCATTATACGACTACATCCAAGCGCACAAAAGGACCCTGGGTCTTTCACAAAAAGGAAGTTTGATTGAGTACCATGCGAATCTCAGCCACATATATCTGTCCAGTCAGGGGTTTGGCCACTCTTGAGCCGCCCGAAACAACTCGACTGGGGCAGGCAGCCAAGGTAGCGAAAGGCCTTGGCCTGGAGCGGCTCATGCTACCCGTGCTGGAGGAGTCCCTGATGGGAGCATCCAGGGACAAGGTGAGCTTTCTTGAGGAGCTTATCCATGCCCTTGATCAGGTGGCCGAGGCAGGGCTTACGGCGTGGCTGATCGCCCCAGCGCAACGGGTCCTGGGACTGGATTGGGTACCACCTCATCTGGTCAGGGCTGTCAGGGACCCTGAGGCAGAGCCAGTGTTTGTGGACGGGAGGCTTAGAAACCTCCGGCCCCTTGATTGGTGGGAAGACCCGTCTTTGATCCAGAAGAGGATAAGGATCTTCCGTGAGCTCGTGGCCGCTGTAGGCGGTCACTCGGCCCTGACGGGCTGGCTTATCTTGGATCGGGCCCTCGAATGGTCACGGCCGGAGCTTGAAGCAGCTGATTTGGTGCTTAAGTCTTTTGTTGCCGAGATTCGTGAGCGTGACGAAAGGGGAAGTATTTACATGGGATTCGGGTGGTCGGAACTCTTGGACCCTGAAATGGCGCAAGCACTCTGCGGCCAGTTTGATGGCGTGCGAATAAGTGGTTTTGAAAAGCAGCCCGCGGGCATGGGAAAGACCGCTGGTCTAGCAGGAGAGTTTCTGATGGCAGCCTATTTTGGGACCCTGGGCCGATGGCTCTTCGGACGGCCAACGGAAGTTGAGATCGGCTGGGGTATGCTGGATGATCCAGGAGACCCCGAAGAGGTTTTGGAGTCCGGTAAGAGGCTAGGCGGTCAAGGAGTGGCCGGTGTAACATGGTTGAGCCTTGTCGATCCGGAGCCAAGACTTTGTACCCAACCACCCTGGGCCTTGCGCCCCGGCCTTGAGCGGGTTAGCCTCCTTGATCAGCACGGGGAGCCAAAGGAGCATGTTGAGCCGTGGCTTAAAGCAATTTTCTCCAGTAAGCCAAGAGATGAAATCAACGATTTCATCGATATAAGCTCAAAGGAATACAGTATCGAGCCTCACACCCACCTTCCCAGGCTGTGGGATCATTTCCAAGAATCGAGCTGACCTGCCGAACGGACCATCCTCAGGTCTTGATGTTTAAGTGCCCTACCCTTCCATAAAAAAGAAATATCAGTTCCGATATGGATCAAAGCGGAATTGGCAGTTCTCATTCCTAGATCATCAAATAATTTCAGCATATTAGATTACTCTAATTCAAAGCCCTATTGTTCAGGGGCATATCTTGAGGAATCATAGGAACTAAAAATTCCGCTTCTTGCGCGCGACTGTATGAAAAATCACGAAATATCAATAGGTTAAGATCTTGGCACGGTTGATGCTACTTCACCATTGTGGCTCTGATCTATCGAGCAAGATTTCCGGTTATCAACACAAGAATCTTTAAGAAGCCAATTCACTTAACCGCTCCTAGGAGGGTGCTGTAAGCCAACCAAAGGAGACCGGGAATGGAATGAATTAAGAGAAAGATTTACAGAAACGCAATTCGAAGCCCCGGAAAACGAGGAGGCAAAAAATGGGGAAACTGATCGGCTATTGGCTTTACTGATAGAGGAGGAAGGTTGGTGGGCGCAGCTGCCAACCACAAGACCCTTTTCTATCTTTAAGTAAATCTTTTTAAAGAAGGAGGTATTCAATGAAAAAATCAGCGTATATGATCACATTGGTTTTTGCCGTAATTTTTTCCCTTTCTTCTTACGGTGCCCACTGTTGGGCTGGTGAAAGAATCTACGAGATGACAGGAGATATAACCGCGATTGACCTTGGGTTCAACACGGTGGTTGTTGAAGTACCCATAGCAGCTAAAAGCTTGACAGTGGGGGGACCACTTTCCCCTGACGCTCGTTTGAAAAGGGGTGGCCGAACAATTCGCCTGTCGGATTTTCGGGTTGGAGACCGGGTGATAATTAAATGGAAGGCTACTGAAAAGGGTCACATTATTTTGGCACTTAATGCCAAGTAGAAAATTCCATCGTAAAAATCGATTATTAAGAAAGTTCACATTGCCTGGGGAGGGCTCACAGAAAGGAGGTGATACCTATGGATTTAGTTCCCTGGAGACCATTCAGTGAAGAAATCAGCTCACTGCGCAGAGAGATGGACAACCTCTGGAATCGATTCTTCGGTGAGACACCGCTTGCAAGAAGGCTTACCGAAGAGTGGTGGCCGTCAGTTGATCTGTCGGAGACCAAGGATAGCTTCATCATCAAGGCCGAGCTCCCGGGTCTCGATGCAAAGGACGTGGAGGTGAGTATCTCGGGAAATGTCCTCACACTGAAAGGTGAGAAGAAAAAAGAGGAGGAAGAAAAAGACGAGCACCACTACCGTGCTGAGCGATACTACGGTTCTTTCCACCGAACATTCCAGCTGCCGACAAATGTAAAGGCTGAGAAGATTGAGGCTACCTTTGAAAAGGGTGTCTTAAAGGTAATGCTTCCCAAGGTAGAGGAGGCCAAGAAAAAACCCATAGAGGTTAAGGTGAAGTAAGTACGCATGGGCCCTCCCCGGGCAGATTACGGGAAACAGTAAATACCTAGCTTTTTGTTGCCCTTAAAGGAAGGAGGTAGGAGTATGGAAATCACCACAATTGTCACCGGGGCATGGAATGCCTTTGCCACCAAGATTACCGCATTCCTCCCTGAGCTGATCGGTGCGATCATCATCTTTGTGGCAGGCTGGATTGTCGCCCGATTGGTTAGGCTAGCAGTAGAGAGGCTCCTGAAACTGGTCCGCTTTGATAAGGCCACGGAGAAGACAGGGGTGCAGGAGTTCTTAAAGAAGGGAGACATCGTGAAAGCCCCCTCTGAGATCATCGGTACTCTGGTCTACTGGTTTATCATGATCCTGGTTCTCATCGCTGCACTGGACGCACTGGGCCTTCCCATTGTCTCAGACCTGCTCAACAGCATCTTCCTCTACATCCCCAATGTGGTGGCGGCGATCATTGTCCTGATCCTGGGGTTTCTTGTTGGGAACCTGCTCTCCGCAGTGGTTCGCACAGCAGCCTCTAATGCGGGGTTGAGAAATGCTGATGGTCTGGGGACCATTGCCCTCTATGCTATCGTATTCTTCTCTGCGGCTATTGCCATGATCCAGTTGGGGATCGGTGAGGAGATCGTAACAGCTGCCTTTGGGATCGCCTTTGGCGCTGCCGCCCTGGCCCTTGCCATTGCCTTTGGGCTGGGTGGAAGGGAGATGGCTGCCGAATACCTCAAGCGGTTGCTAGAGGAGAAAAGGAAGACCCCGGCCAGAAAGACAGGGGAGGGGTAGTTCAAAGGGGAGGCGGTCAAAACAGAAGGTTTCCGCCTTCTCTTTCTTTTCCATCCTTTCGGACACAGCCAGTTGCTAAGTGTGGACATCTGCGGACCATGACAAAAGGAGGTGAAGCATGCAACCATACCTGAAGGCAGCACTCTTAATCATCCTCCTCCTGTTCCTGATCACCTTCGGGGTGAAGAACAATGAACCGATACGGTTGCATTATTATTTGAACATTGAGACCTTGGAGATACCCCTCTATGGCCTGCTTTATCTTTCCATCATNATNGGNATNATAATCGGTATGCTCGTGGGGATCTCTACCAGAATCAACCTGAGGAGGATGGTCAGGAGTTTGCAGCAGGAAAACAGGGAGCTCAAAGAGAAGGCGGCAGAGGAGAAGGAGGAAGAAGGGCCGTCAATCCCACCTCCGGTAGAGGAAGAGAGAGAGGCTAAAGATATGTCGATATGAAAAGCTTTTTCAGACATATAAAAACGTATATCCTCAGAGGTCTCCTGGCAATTGTCCCCCTTGCGCTGTGCTTTTTCTCGGTAAAAATTCTCTATACGACCATCGACAGGCGTTTCACGCCAATGGTGGAGAAGATTGTTGGCTTCACGTTCCCGGGACTCGGAATTCTCTTGGTGCTTGCGACCCTTTATGTGCTCGGTGTAGTTACCAGCAACGTCGTTGGTAGACAGTTCTTTGGAACAATCGAACGGATTGCGAACCGCATCCCCCTTATTAAGACGATCTACCAGCTCGGAAGACAGCTTGCGGTGACCCTCTCGCTTCCTGAGAAACAGGTCTTCAAACGTGCCGTGCTGGTAGAATACCTCAAGCCATGGATCTGGACAATCGGTTTCGTGACAGGGACAATTAGCGACAAGAAGAGTAATGATGAGGCACTGCTTAAGGTCTTTGTCCCAACACCTCCCAATCCGACGTCTGGTACAGTGGTGGCAGTAAAAGAATCACAGACAAGGGATCCAGGATGGAGCATTGAGGAGGCATTGAAGTTTGTGATCTCCGCCGGGGTTATCGGACCTACGGAGATAAGGTAAAGTGTGCACGGGCTACGGTAAGAAAAGAGGAAGGGAGGAGAAGCCGAGGCTGAAGGTGAAGACCATTTTTTACTTGCTCGCTATTGTAGGGACCATCTCACTTATTTTCACACCAGCTGGATCTGCGCATGGCAAAGAGGTGGTTGGCTGGGTAGAGAAAGTCCGTATCTATCCAGGGAACGTCGTGATCCGTGCGAAGCTGGATACAGGTGCTAGAAATTCATCTCTGAATGCCTCTCATATCACCGAGTTCACGCGTAACGGCGAAGAGTGGGTACGATTTGAGGTAACCGGCCGTAATGGTAAAACCGTCACCATTGAATCTAAGGTGCACCGAGTGGCAAAGGTCAAGCGTCAAGATGAGAAGCCCGAAAGACGTTTGGCCATCGTCCTTGGAATTTGTTTGGGGAGTTTCTACAAGGAAGTGGAAGTCAATCTGGTCGACCGCAGCCATTTTATTTATCAGATGTTAATTGGCCGTAGCTTTATGCGCGGCAAGTTAATCGTAGACCCATCTGCCACCTATACCACAAA
>JGI24422J19971_10000265_pt1 | contig 27829 bp, 33 predicted proteins | sample DeeMarSWOR152_54_FD_19971 | JGI IMG/M metagenome (IMG submission 19971) | reverse complement strand
CGTAAAACCAACTGCACACTTATTTTCTATAAAACTCATCTCGGCAACTTAACCCGTTAAATTAGAGTGCATATGCTAAGGGGACCCCCTGAAAAGCCTGAACGTCTCACTTGCCTGCCGCTCATTAGATACTCCTACGATTAGACCCTTGAGATTATTAAGACTCGCCAGATAGTCGACTGCCATGGAGGGTTTATAGTAGCCCGCTGCCAAAACGCTTATGGCGAGGACTACAGGGCAGGACAGGTTTGCCAGAGTTACTTCACATTGTTCTTTTGACGGGTTCATTTGAAAACCTGCTTTGTTGAAAGGCGTAACGATTAGCGTTTCATCCAATTCAATACCCCACTCATCGAATTTTCTGACAAGATAAGGAAAATTCCTAGTGTTGAACCCTGGCGTTATTCCCTTCTTGGAAAGGTAACGTGTGAACGATCTGAAAAGCCAATCAAAGTCCAGAGCCAAACCCATATCAGCTATTACTTCATTAAGCAACACTGAGACCACTTTTACTCGCTTACCTGCCGAGGATTTTACTCTGGAGAGCTCATAAGCAAGGTAGGTTTTTATGAAACCCTCAGGATTCATTCTCGCTACAGACCACAACCCTTCTAAGACTGCTTTAACATCTCCAGATAGCGTCACTTGCTTAGCGAACCTCTTCACCAGGCCAGGCGTTCCAATCTGAGTGGCAACTCTCACGTATTCAAAGGCGTATGGCACCATCGGATAAAGGCTCACTTGGTCAATACTCTTTCGTTCACGCAATGTTTGGAGAATCGACAGAGTGAGTTCGCTCACAGAGAAGGAGAAACCGTCTGCACCGTTCTTGAGGGAAGCCANGANTACGTCGGCTGCCTTGTCCGCTGGAGAAANAATAGTCTCACTTCTGCTTCTGGCTCGTTCTTGCGAGAGATGACTTATTCCTTGAAAAGGATTATCNCCAACCAGCAACAATTTGCCAAATTGATCATTCACGTTTGTCGATCCTCTTTTCTACTTGGTCAATGATGTAGTCAACTTTCGACGCAGTTTCAAAATTTGGTTCACACATTCGGTTCTCTAGTAGAGAGTTCACGAATTCCAAGTTTTCTCTGTAGTATTCAGCTTCCCCTAGGAAGTAACTCACATTATCTTTTAGGTCGTGTCTGTACCAGATTTGCTGACAACCTTCTTTCAAGGTCAAAAGCAGCCGGTCATCATTTACGTCAATTTCCCCATGTGGACATTTGATTAGACAACCGAATTCTGGCATTCGATAATTGGGCATGTGTTGGGAAATATCAAATCGACCTTCTAACCCATTGGAGTTTGCAGCTGTGAATGACACGGAAGTTTCAGCATCTCCGACTTCATGACTAGACACAATATCATTGACCTTGAGGTCGCCAAGTAGCCAGAGTGCCAAATCCAGAATATGACAACCTATGTCTCTCAGAGCGCCGCCTCGTGATATTGAGGACTTGGAGTCCTTCGTTAATCCCAGAAAATCTGACGAATAGGCATAGGCATTAAAGGAATAGGGCTCGCCTAATTCTTCTTGAGCCAGCAACTCTTTGGCTTTTCCAAAAACAACAGAAAATCTTTTCATATATCCAACCATCGTCTTGCCACCGATTTTCTTTGCAATTTCGCACATTTCCTTGGCTTGAGCATAGTTTGAAGCAAGTGTTTTCTCAGTAAAGATATTGCGAACTATTCCTTTTGCGTACAAATCCTTGACTATGAAGGCATGCGATGAAATGGGTGTTGTTACATAGACTGCATCAAGCTCCAACTCACTAAACTTATCTAGGTCATTTACTACAACTTTTTCAGTAGAGGAAAACATGCTTCTACAAAATCTAGTCATCAAAGCGCTCTTGTCACACAAGGCTACCAGCTGGACATCTTTGAAGGTATTCAAGAGGCTTGCGTGCAGCAATCCCATTTTTCCCAATCCTATCACAGCAAATCTCACTTTTCCCAAATTCTCACCGCCACAAACCTCTGTTTACATCTGCTCTCAGTTTCTGGACGTGATCGAAAAAGCGGTAATCGTGTCAAATGGCAAACCTGGCATGATTCTTTTCAACTTAGCGTCTTGCGTTCTAGCATTTTGCAACGGTATGAGCCAAGGGTTCGGCAGATGCAACAATCCCATGTCCTAGACCGATGACTCTTTGATCACTTGCTTTAGCATCGCTCATGCTTCAGCTTATTCGAACATCTAATTCAGTTCACTAGGCAAAAATCTGCATTGTTGTTTGTGCTTCTAACTGGTCTTCAGGAACTCGGTCAGAATCATTGAGAGTATGCGGAAACCATCTCGGACTAGGCAGAGGCGTGATGATCCGTGTGCCCTTTTACCTTCGAAGCTAGGTACTTCTGTGACTCTCAATCCTAGCTTCTTGGCTTTTATGCACATCTCTGTTTCAATCTGAAAGCCATTGCATTTCAGAGCGTTATTCAACCGTTTCAAGGCGCCCTTTCTGAAGGCCATGAATCCGTAACACAGATCAGTGTATTCAGTAGAAAAAAGCAGATTCACCAACTTCACAAACATCCGATTGCCAAAACTTCTTTTTGCAGATAAATCAGTTGAACCGCCGCCGAATAGATATCTGGAGCCCTTAACAACATCGTAGCCTTCACTAGCAACCGCGGCGAACTTCTCGATTTCCAAGGGATCCATAGAGCCATCTGCATCCATCTGCACAATTATGTCGCTTCTGGCGTGCTCAAAGGCGGATCGGAGCGCATCTCCTTTTCCGTTTTTTCTTTGCAGAATTACCTTAGCTGTTGGAAGCACTTTTGTTGCCACTTCAACAGTATCATCCTCGGAATGGCCATCTACAATTATCACTTCGTCAACGACCTTTGGCAGTCTGAAAAGCACATCAGGAATATTCTGGGCCTCGTTCAGTGTGGGAATGACGACGCTAACGGTATAGTGAACATCTGGTAGAGAGTGAGAATCCGCGTTTCCATTTGCCAAGTCATTGTTCCTACTAGCAATCATCTTCAATCCACGACCTTGAAACATCGCCGCATTCNGGGGATCTCGCACCAGACGTTCCGAAACATCGAAGCTCTCCGCTCTCNTCTACTCAAAGAATGNTTTACAACACAATGAAAGTCTGGGTTGCCAACATATTAATTCACATGGAACAAGCTCGAACAACGTCTGTATGAATATTCTAGAGGAAAACTTCATACAAAATGCTAAACAACATTATCTTGTGATATAAACGATGCGAATCCCGATGAACTGGATTGTTACATTGTCACTTCAGAGAATCAGTTCACTGAAACCGCCAACGAAGCACGCCATAACCAAAGTAGCTTCGCGTCAGGCTACTACGCATTTGAGCATTCAACCGATGATTATTGGAGCCAGGGGTCGGATTCGAACCGACGTAGACGGCTCTGCTGGCCGTTGCCTAGGCTCCTCGGCCACCCTGGCACTTCTTGCGCGCGCGATAGACTGGAGTTTCTCATATAAAAAGACCCATACTAAGATACCTGTTCGCGCTATCAGGCAAAATTGTTACTATGTTTTCATCTGGCATCTTTCTGGCAATTTCTAGCGAGGCTAGCATGTTCGCCCCTGAGGAAATGCCAACAAAATATCCATGTTGCTTTGCCAGTTTCCTTGCTATTTCAACAGCGTCAGCACTCTTTACTTTCACCACTTCATCTATTCTGTTTTTGTCAACAATCCTTGGGATAAAACCTGACCCGATGCCTTGAATTTTGTGAACGCCTACTTCACCTCCAGAGAGAACAGCACATTCAGCTGGCTCTACCGCAACAATTCTAACGTCAGGGTTTCTTTTGATTAAGGCTTCAGCCACACCCATCAACGTGCCACCGGTACCGATACCTGCAACAAAGGCGTCAACTTCTCCAAGTTGCTTCAGTATTTCTTTTCCCGTGGTTTCTCTATGACAGTCAACATTGGTCGGGTTATCGAACTGTTTTGGAAGCCAGACTTTTTCGCGTGTTGCGAATTCCTCAAGTTTCTTGACCGCATCCTCCATTGTAGGGGTCAGGATGAAACTTGCACCGTATGCCCGCATGATTTGCCTCCTTTCAACACTCATTGTCTGAGGCATTATCGCAGTGAATTTGTAACCTTTAACTGCGGCAATCATTGCAAAGGAAATTCCTGTGTTACCACTAGTTGCCTCCATTATCTCGTATCCTAGCTTTATTTCGTTGTTTTCTTCAGCCTTTTTCAGCATATACAGAGCCATTCTGTCTTTTATGCTTCCACTCGGATTCACAGCCTCGAGTTTGGCGAAGATCTTTTTCCTTATTTTTACTAAGGGAGTGTTTCCGACTAAATCTAGGACGTGACTCATTTGCCCACCAGTTGACTCATCAAATCATTGTTAGACGTGTTTTCTATCTGCGATATGATACCGTAAACATGCATTATTCAGATGATTTGGAAAGGAGTCTTCATCAAACAGTTATTCCAAGAACATGTACTAATTGCAGTCTTTCTGCGACAGCAGAGTCAACAAGAAAGAAGTTATCATTGACATCCAGCTTTGCCATCCCAACTTTCATCTCTCTTTGATCAAACGGTTATGTTGAGCCTGAGACTGACAAAACGTTCATGATACTGGAAACTGCTGGTTGTCCCGTTGTATATCCAGAGTTCAAAAAATAGATTGCTGAAAAATTCGTTTCTCTCCGCATTCCAAGTGGTTGTGTGTTCCTTCATATTCAGTTCAATATCATTCAAGGTAAGACTTTCGAACTCAACTTGCATGAGGGTCTCATTATATTGGTAATTAAGAGAGAAGGACAGTGATTGCTCCCAAATCCCTTCATCGGCAACGAAAGCTGGAATACTGAAAAGAGCTGGCAGACTGCTTGACGTAAGGTTAAATCTGCTCGGAGCTGACTGAGTTTGATTCCGAAACTTAGCCTCAACCGAGTAATAAGCGCAATATCCCAAACGATTCGCTATAACCAGAAACACATTGTAGTCATTCTTCAGTGTAATGTTGAACGGATAATCCTTAGTACTACGATTTGAATCCAAAATCCAAAGCTCAGTAAAGAACACATTCCGAGGAAGAACCAATAACCTAGTCAACGCAGGAGAGGCCACCAGCAACGCAAGAATCCCGGTGCCAATCATGAATAAGGCACTAAACTCATGATGACTAGGAGAATCACGGTTTAAGTCTCTACGGCTTCTTTTTCGAACAACCCAGACGACGAAACTGCCACAGATTACAACTGTAGTTCCGATAATTGAGCCAACAACGTTGATCATGAAATCAACGTAATGCAGCTGCACGGCAGTTCCCTTTAGAATCTCCGCCTCATCCACGAAGGTAGTCAACTTTGCCTGCGTCAAAAGCCCATAATCGAGAGCCGTGTCAAAATCCGCAATCTCATAGGCAAGCTTAGCTTCAGACAGCAATTCGCCAGCTTTGTTCAGAGTGATCAACAAAGTCGAAGTGTTTGCGCCAGCTCTGTCAGCATCGGCAACAGCTTGGTAGCAGACAACGATGCTTTGTTCGGCATTGGCAATAGCTAACCTAGCGTCAGGTTCAGCAGAGACAACACTATTTTCACTAGCCTCAACGAGACCCACCAAAATCAAGCAACTCAAGGAAAAAACTGCAAGCGCAAAGGCAGACGAAAGAAGATTCCTTTGAGTCATTGCCCTCACACAGATCTATTATCTAGATTCCCTATTCCGGCTTCGAGCACTCAAGTAACGATTTTTTGATCCAGTTGTTTGGCACATGCTTTCCAAAGCATCTTTCTCGTTGTTGACGTGATTAAGATGCTGCTCCAGACTCCTGCAACGCTTCGAATACTCCTCGTGCTTAGTAAGAAACTCTTTACCCTTGCGTGTAAGCACGTAGCAATCATCATCCTCAAACTTAACCAGGTTCGCATCCAAGACCTCATCTAAATAGCGACAAAGAAGCCTATAACTCAGATTCGCCTGATACATAATCTTAGTCTTCCTAGCCCTTCCCTTGGCAATAAATAGAATATCCGCTATAATCTGCAATCTATCCCTATAACTACCCATCGAAACACCTCTCAGAACCATCTACCTACAAAAAACTGCGAAGAGAGAATTAAGGGACCAAGGACTAACCTCAGAATCCCCTAAAAGATGGCGATTTCTAGTCCTTTCAAATGTTGTTGTAACTTAGAACTTGGGCGCCAACGACATTTAAAGCAAAACCGCTGGCACCCAGTTCATTAGCACATGTCATTATCTCTTGAAATGAAGCCAGCCTCTCCCGCCCTTCTTCAATTGCTGCCCTACGTTTCTATCAGGCTCTGGCGGCGCCTGCCTTCTTTGTCTCTTGAGATTCTGAGCGACCAAAGCGGTTCTAATGAATTTTCCCCATCCACCAACCGAGGGATCAGGAGGGATAATCTCGCCGCCTCCTGTTAGCTTATGATGCTGCAAAAGCTCATGAAAATCCAAGAGCTTGAACTTCCTTGTCGCAATGATTACTGTGCCACGATCAACAGACAACAAAGAATAGTTTTTGTCAGCTATTCCCTCGGCTCGCACTTTGTCATCTAAGCGATTCCGCCACATATTTTTCCATTGACTCTTGAATTCATCTATGAACTGCCTCTTTTCGGTGGTCTCCACTCTATAAATCCCTCCTTGACTGGAGCGGATGGGTATTGCGCCTATTGGCCGCAATTAACTTCTTTCGCTCGCTGCCTCCACAAACGTTCTCATCAAAGATCTGATAGCTTCACTTCGGTTGGAGAACTTCGATCTAAGCTTGGTATCAAAAGCCTCGACCAGTTCCCTAGGTGCCTTGAACTCAACAAGCAATAGTTCGGGCCTACTTTTGTTTTCATTCTTAGGCAATAGTAGATCCCTCTTTCTTATGAGCCTCAGCAGCTCGATTTGCGTACCAACCGGCAGAGAAGCTTGTAACTACAAAGTCGTTATCCTATTTAAACACCGAAGAAAAGAGCTTCTAGGCAGATTTTCTAGAACTTTCCTCCATTTTTTCTAGAGAGTTTCTATGAACAAAATCCTCACAAGCCATTTATCCTTCTGTAAATCATAACTCGTAAAAGACAGCCGCGGAGAACGCCCAAAACCATGCTCGTCATCGACAAAATCTTCGAAGTCCTCGACAATGGCGATTGGCACAAACTGACGGAAGTCGCTGAAAAAACTGGCACACAAAAATCAAAGGTGGAACTAATCTCGAGTTTCTTAGCCAATTATGATTTCTTGGAGTTCGACAAGAAAGCCGAGAGGGTAAGGCTGTCAAATCAACTTCAAATCTTTCTCAGAATGATCAGAAAAATCGAACAAGAGGAAGTCGATGAGAAAAAGCGCACTGCAATCATGAGCTTGTTTCTTTTCTGAGATTCGCCCCTTTACTCTTCTGTTTCGAACTCGCTAGTTGACAGAAGCGCGCGTATGCTGCTGTAAGCCTGAAGAAAAGCTCTTCCCTTACTTGTAGTTTCATACGTGTAAGAGTCGTTTCTTGCTTCCGTCTTGGACCTTATGCATTTTAGCAGTCTTCGTTCCCCAAGAAGATCCAAGTAGACATGGAGCTGCTTGAAGCTGAGATTGCATTTGTACATTATATGCGTCTTCTTAGCTCCACTGTTAGCTGCGCGCAGGATGTTTGCTATTATGTCCACGCGACTGCGATGTGATAAACTCAATTTTCGTTCCACTTGAACCAAAGACTGCACCGGAAATCGCGGTTTTTCTCTTGGGATATCTGTTTAGGATATCTGTACATATTTAAGAGTTAGAGACAAAAACCATGCAATCAGTTCTCGCTCCTGCAAGACTGTTTTATCGTGAATGTGACACTCGTTCTATAAGAAATTTATAGAAAATCCGCTGTAATCTTCGATGGGTCCCGATGGAGCCTCCGAGCCAGAAATCCGGCTGCCTTGAGGTTTTTACCTGAAGAATAGCTCGAAAACGAAACTGTTTGAACGTAATAGGCTTTTTCCATCAGTCCACACACTGCACCAAGTTTTCCTAAATCCCCGTATCAATCGCCAGTCAAAATCATTCCCTCTGCCGAGATCCAGACCTTTCTGGTCACGCATTTGAATTCCTAATGCATCCACAAGGTTTTGCATAGTGGTGGGGCTGCCCGGATTTGGACCGGGGTCTAGAGAGCCCAAGTCTCCAAGCCTAGACCATGCTAGCCGACAGCCCCGAATCGCTGATGGTCTGTTGTGTTAAGAATGCGTGCGCATAAATAAGATTTGAGTCAAGTCTTTGATGCTTGTCGCGGTATGCTACGTGCGCCTTTTGATGAAACATTGCATCACTTTTGGGCACACTGCGCATTTATCTGGGATGTCGGCGTTGTCTGGGAGATCTCCGAGGTATCCAAAACCGTGTTCACATTGTGTGGGCGCTTTTTGGCCGATGCGGAACATGTCTTCCGCTTGCACCAGTTTAGGATTGTGCGGATCCTCTACTGTTATTTGGATTTTTGACCTGCAGTGGGGACAGGCGTAGTAGGTTTCTCTGATCAGCTTGGTTGTGTCGGTTAGGACTATGGGTTTCTCAAAGGTTTTGTTACACATCGCGTAGGGACAGTGAAGTTTGCCTGACTGATGCAGAGCACCCATCTGCCAGAGACCCCCGGATATTACTTAATATGCCTAAGTATTGCTAGTTAAGATTAAGCTCATGCAAACTATTAAATCTTAGCGGACACACGCACAACACAAATACAGACGAACTTTGTGATGAAAATCGCCGTAGATTTTGTCATTTCTTATTGAGACAACTGTTGGAGTATGCGTTTCGATAGGAGAGCCATGCACGAAACTGACAGAACTAACACGTGTTTTGGCGCTGTTGCCACTGAACAGGCTTAGATGATGATGTTGTATGTCACTTGTTAGCACAAGTAAGCTTCAGTGCAAGGAACAAACTGGAAAAGTCTGTCAGGAGACACGGTTGGCAGGCAGACTTTTCTGTACTACTTCCAGAGGAAGAGAAGCTTAAACGCATAGAAATCCGCTCCTGCAGACAAGCTAAGGACGAGGCTGACAAAGCTAACATGTTTTTCACAAACTATAGCATAAACAACAGAATGACCCAGCAAACAAACATTCTTGCATATTACCATAACACAAATACACTTGTTACATTCTAGAATGTGATCGGCCACTTTCGTCTGGTTGAAAGGAGAAGTGCTACGAATGAGTTGGGAACAATACGCAAATGACCCACTGTGGCAGATACTTGTCGACACTGTCCACACTATAGCCATGTTTCCGCATCACAAGGCGTACGTGCGAGATGTCGTACTTGCTGCGCAACCACAAATAACTGCTGAAGACTTGGCGCTCAAACTCAACATTTCGCTTGGCGAAAGTTTGATCATCCTTTATGAAGCTCAGAAGTCGAAAACAGGAAGCAGAACTCAGATTACTTGAACGGATGAAGCTTTGAACGCTAGGAAGACTGTCCGGTCCAAGTTTAGCTGCATCTCGTTAAATGACCGTTTAGTGATTTGAACAGTGAAGGGCTTTCCTATGTCAACTCTGAGTTTCACAAGTGAGCCTAGATCGAAGATCTCGACGACTCGTCCTTTGAACACGTTTCTAGCGCTGGATGATACGGCGCTGTCGGATATGATTATGTCCTGTGGGTTCACGAAGACGGAAGTCATGCCTTGTCTTTGAACAGCTGCCTCAATCTGGACGCCGTTGCCTATGTCCACCAGTGTTGTGCCTGCCGATGTTGTTTTGGCGGTTCCGTTGAAAGTGTTGTCAACAGCGGCAAAGCTGGCCAGATTCTTAGAGAGCGTACCGAAAATCTCTGTTGGTGTGCCAACCTCAGTTATTCTTCCATCAGTCATCAAAGCGATCCGGTCAGGCAGCGTCTTAGCTTGAAACATGTTGTGCGTTGCCATCACAATTGTGGTTTTCATTTTGCGGTTAATTGTGGCAATGATTTCTTCAAGCATCGCGGCGTTTTTTGGATCTAGGTTCGCTGTGGGTTCGTCCAAGAGGAGAAGTGCAGTCTTTAGCACTAAAGCTCTGGCTATCGCCACTCTTTGTTGTTCTCCACCTGAAAGCTTTCTTGCAGGCCGTTTCTCGAAACCCTCTAACTTCACTAGCTTCAGCGCATTTCTTACTTCTTCGTCACACACGTTCTTCGGAACTTTCCTTACTCTTAAACCGTAGGCGATGTTGTTGTAGACTGACGCGCTGAAGAGGATTGTTCTCTGGAAAACAAGTGTGCTCTGCATACGCATTTTCTCGGTATTCTTGAAGTCGACAGTTTCGCCTTGAAACTTGACTTCGCCGCTACTGGGGTTTTCGATGAAAGCTAGAATCTTTAGCAGGGTCGTTTTTCCAGAGCCGTTTGGTCCCAAGAGCGCAAGTGTTTCCCCTTGGCGGATTTGCAGATTTATGTCGTCTAGTACTGTTTTGTTTTCAAAGATTTTGGTTACGCCTTTCAATTCAGCTGTTATCGTCATTTCTTAGCCTCAATGGGCAATGGTTCATTTTCTATTGGGGTGATCTACCCAAAGTGAGCAGGAACCTTGCTTTTCGGCCTGCGATCACAATCATATTTATCCCGAAGACGATAGCCATCAATAGTATTCCAAGGGCTATGGCCAAGTCAAGCTCCCCTCTCGCCGTGTAACGCGAAATCGCTGTCGTCAGGACATCAGTCAAGCCTGCTATGTTGCCGCCGACTAACAGCGCCACTCCTAACTCAGCTATCGCTCGATTAAAGCTGGCAATGTTGGACAAAAGAACCCCGTTTAGTGCTTCCTTCAAAACAGCTATTGATGCTTGTGATTCCGAGGCGCCCAACGTTTTGGATAAGTTCATTATTTCTGGATCAACTGCTTCTATGGCTGAAGTTGCTATGCTGATTAGTATTGGTGTCACAAGCACAGCCTCGCCGAGTATTATAGCTGCTGGCGTGTAAAGCAATCCTAAGGACCCTAAGAGCCCGCCCTTGGAGAAAAAAAGGAAGAGAACCAAGCCCAAGACCACCGTTGGTATGCCTATTAAAGAACTAAAGAATGTTTTAACTATGGTTTTTCCTCGAAAGTCTCTGAGGCCAAGTATCATTGCAATGGGCGTTCCCCAAAGTGTCGCTAAGATAACTGCGATTCCAGAAAAGAAGAGAGAACGGTAAAGGATTCCATAGAGCGTTGGGTCGCCTGAAAGGATCAGCTGTAGCGCTTTTACTATGCCACCTAGTATATCAACCACTGTGGTTTTCCTCTAAGGGTAAAGCTCCGGATAGCCATTTCTGTATTGCTGTGGGCATTCTGAGCCGTCGAGGAAAGCATAGTCCTTTATCCAGCTAACTATCGGCTGAGGCGCGTTGTTCGCTAGTGGTTGTACTGCTCCGTAGAAGAAGCTTTGCCCATATGTGGCTTTGCCATAGTTTTCTATGAACTGCTGGGTCTCACCTGAAACCAAGTACTTTATGAAATCCATTGCGTCAGCGTAGTCGATTCGTTCGTGGAGAGTCTGATTGGCTGACACAGTTTGGTTCACCGCCAAGGCGCTGTAAACGTTGAGCAACGACTCCTCTTCGGTCAAAAGCGCGCTCAAAGATATTATACCGTCCTTCCAGAACTTCAGGTAGGTGCCTATGTCTGCTAACGTGTAAGCTGACTTCTGGTTAGCTACGTTTAGCGTGTCACCCATTCCTGAGCCAACGCTGGCATACCAAGGTTCTGCGGATATCAGTGCATAGTTGTAGCCTGCTGCTTTCCACAGGCTCTTCTCTTTGGAGTGTGTGCCAGAGTTGTCTCCTCTGGAAACCCATATTTTTGTTTGACCTGTCAGGTCAGGCAAACCTTCTCCGTAGGCGACTAGGCTGTCTAGAGCGTCCTTTGCGGTCTTTCCTTCGATTTCAGCTGGGTCATCCTCTGGCCCTACTATGGTGAAGAAGTTGTAGGCGATTATCTTCCTGTTCACTCCATAACTTTCGTCCAGGAAGGTTTTTTCCACCGACGGAGCGTGTACAAGGATGACGTCGGCGTCGCCGTTCTCTGCGTGTTGGATCGCTATGCCAGTTCCTGCAGATATTATGTTGATGTCTACGTTATGGGTTGCTTCGTAGTCTTTCTCAATCTCGTCTAGCAAGCCGGTGTCGTAGAGGCTAGTGGTTGTGGATATTATGAGTCTTCTTCTGGTGAAATAGGTAAAGTAGACTAGTGTGCCTGCGACCACTGTTATGGTTGCTAAAGCCGCTACTATCAGCATTTTTTGCCATATTTGCATTTCTTTTCACCGTTATGTGTTTCCATTTTGTATGGCGTGCGTTATGTTTGAGTGTATACATCGAGCCGATATAACCTTATATGCATATCGGTGCATTCTCGGACTTGAGATTGCAATACTCCTCATTTTTCGTTTGCTGAAGAGTCTACAGAGTCATTCTATTCTCACGGGATGTGCGCGAGAGTACTAGACGTGGCAAGAATAACATAGGACTTCGGGAGAAACAAGTAGCAAACTAGTGCGTGCGCAATGGTTGTAGCCGTTTCTTTGCAACTTCTTTAGATACTAGGCTGAATCGTAGCGTTTTTGAATGTCTGCGCTTCGTCAACCAGCCCATTCGAGCTAGTTGGTTGAGGTAGTTGCTTTCCATTGCGCGACAACGTCCAGTGAGATTTGATACTTCTGTCGCGTTGCATTCGCCTTTGGACATCACAGTAAGGTAGGTTTTTCGAAGATGGTCCGGCAACGAAAACAGCTGTGACTCCGAAATCTGTAGTGGTCTGGGATTCCAGCCTGAAAGAACGGCTTCAATGTCGTCAAGCCGATAACGTATCTGCATAATCTCTTGAAGAATTCGATCAACAGCTGATTTTCTTACCACATTTATTCTCTCCGCCGATTAGGATTAATCTTGATCATAGGAAAGTCAGACCTAAACAAAAAATCGTTCATAAGAAGCATGTGCAAAAAATACGGAACATTCTCAAACTCCACTAGATAATCACAGTCGAGAGCACCTAGGGGCGTCTCCTCGTTTATTACACCCAGACTGACACTGGACGCTCCAAACGCAGAGTTGTCAGTTTCCGAGTCTCCCAGATACAAGACGCCGTTTCTGACTGCGAGCTCGTTAACCATCTCTCGCAGCGCCCAGCCTTTGTCCGGAGCAACAGGATATACGTCGTAGAATGGCTGTGTCTCATATCTTATTAGTTTTAGTTCCAGCGCTTCGCAGCAAGTCGCAACGCGTTCTGCTTCTTGTTTGGCTTTTCTCGGGTTCTCTGCTCGACGCCAGTCTACGCAGAAAGCGACCGTGCGTCCTTCGGAATCTTGTTTTTCTTCGATTTCCACCCCAGCACTAGTGATGTTTGATTTGGCATGGTCAATAGCGAGGGAAATGTTCGTTAGCCTGTGTTCCAGAGACTCTCTTTTCAGAACCCTTTTGCCAATTCGCATTTCCAAGCCGCCTATTGCTGACCAAGCTTGAGCAAAAGGAGTTCTTGGCATAATAAAAGGCAGATCTTTCATGGTGATGATTGATATTGGGAGGAAACTACCAATTTGTCGAAGCATTACACGTGTTTGCAGCGGAACGCGCGATTCGACTCTTGAAATGTTTATTGGGCTTATTGTTCCGTCATAATCTGAGGACAGACAGTGTATACTAATCTTTTGAGGTTTGGCTTCGTCCGGTTGATTCTTCTGGGGCGCCAAGGTTTTTCACATGTCTTGCGGATTAAACAGATTGTGTAGGTGCACTCATTGCAAGCTTACTCTGTTTCTCAGCTTCTAGGTTTATAATACTTTCTTGTTAACGCGTTAAACAGATAAACAGAAAGAGACAGACATGCTCATAAAGGCAATTGTCGGATTAGATTTCGCGCACAGAGTCATGCGTGAGAGAATGGTTGAAGGTTGTTGTTAACCTGTTGCAGCTATGATTATGTCGAAGCTGAAATCTGTTATTCCCAACACACTTGATAGTACAGATAGTGTGAGTTTCACCTGAACTACTGCATTTGCGTTGACGGGCTGCCCATTATAGTTCCAATTCAAGGTCATGTAGCTTGAGGCAGCTGATGGATTCCAGTTCTGGGTAGATTTAAAGAGAGTGACCACAGAATTTCCTTCATTTCTAACGTAGACCGTCACAGCTTTGCTTGAATCTGGATCCAAGAGTCCCCAATCGATCGAAGATACCTGGTTTGCGCACGCTGAGTCCCAATAAATCCCAACTCCGATTCCTTTCACCGATCCTCCACTGGAAATAGTTCTACTTGTCTGAATCAACGTTAAGCCAGTCCCAAAGATGCCAGTTACTAGAGCGCTGAAGACAAACACTAGCGAAACTCCGCGTATGATTTTCTGTCGGTTTTTCAAGAATGATTCCATGTTTTCCTATAAAGCCCATGCCAACTTAGTATACATTAATGTGCAAACGTAATACAGAAAAACAGAATCTGGGAGCATCCAAACTAAAAGCGAGGTAGCAGAGCCGGACTCTAGGAGTTAAAATGTTTACGTAGCTTGTTTATGTGAGCACGTTCACTAATGAGCTGTCTTTGGCTCAGTCTTCGGCTTAGCTCTCCCTCGTGTCTTCTTCGTTTGCAGGGAGGGACTCATTTGCCTATCTTGCATGGTCCTTATGAAAGTCACGACTTCGCTGAACCTGTGGGGAAGATATATTGGTTTTGTTCGTGATCCATGCAGGTTGAAGCCAATTCCCGCCTGGAGTGCAAAGAATCCTAGACTCGTTAGAGCTGGAATTGTAGCGATGAGGGTCATTAGATTTCCTTTCGATCCTAATTGCGGAATGGCTGTCATTATTGAGTTTGCCGATTCTTCCACTACCGAAATAAACTCGGCGCTAAGATAAGACGGGGTTCCCCACAGCGGCTCAAGCGCAAGTATAAACGTCAGCAGGAAACCTACTGCCAAAATTCTCCACGGGTAACGTCTTATGTGCTCAATATATGATACGTTCCAGTAAGGTATCTCTACAACTTTTCTCGAGAAACGTCCTCGTTTGACAAAGAGTCGTCTTCCAGTCGCAACTGCGCGCCAGTTGCCCACTGACCACGTTTTCAGAACATTTTCTGGTTCAACTAGTGTTTTGCGGGCTTCTTCAGGAATCTGTTTCAGGCCTGTTTCTTTGATCAGTTCTTTGGTTAGAGCTTCATCCAGATCTGCAATTATTTTGGGAGAAGCTAGGTTTCTTGCCTTTTCCCTCGCATTTATTGATAGCTTATTCCATGATTCGTGATTGTCGACTAGATTCACTATGGCTTTCGCTGCGCCTTCTACGTCTTCTGGGCCAGCAGTGTGTACACCTTCTTTGCCGTCTCGAACTAGCCAAGACTGTCCGCCTACTGCGGACGTCACCACGGGTATGCCAAAGTACATGAATTCCAGTTGCGTCAAGCCAAGTGCTTCTAGCTTACTTAAGAGAATGTTTATGTACGAAGATCTGACTAGCAAAATCTTTTCTTTGTCGTTTATCTCGCCAAGGTAGCTCACATTCCGCAGATGGCTTGACTTATCCTTAACCCGATCAGCGTAACGCGAATCTCCTTTGCCTGCGATTACAAAATGGATGTCGGTTCTGTCTTTCAATTGTTCAGCAATCTTCAGAACAGCAAGGGGGTTTTTTCTCTGTTCTATTGTTCCTAGGTAGGAGACAAGTTTGACATTTTCGGGTATTTGGCGAGCTTCCAGGAATTTCTCGACGTCAGCAGCAGCGTATCGCAGAAATAGTTCTTCGTTGACGCCACCTGGAAATAGAAAGCATTTTTTGGGGTCTGCGCCCATCTTTACGTTAGCGTCTTTTTCCAAAGGGGTGACTGCAAGGACGAGGTTTGCTGTTTTGAGGATTTGAGATAGTGAGAATCTATTCCAAGCCATTCTGAAGGTTCGTTCAAGCAACGAATACCGTTTTGAGGATGGTTCTTGGAAGTGTGACATGTGGCAGAAGACTATTGGGTCTTTGTAGCCTCCTAGGTTTTTCATGTATCGTCTCCAATCGACGAATTTTGCAGCTTCTTCCGGTCCGTTCCAGAGTGTGCTGTGAGTGATGAGCACGTTTAGTTTGTATTCGTCTACTATTCTGCCTAAAACTTGGACAAAGTCGCGAAAGGTGATGCGGCGGCGAGGCCATTTTGCCACGTAGCTGTCGACTCGAATTACTGGAATTCCCAGTTCTGGGTCTTCTACATAGACGTAGCCTTTGGTTTTTCCCAGACTTCGGGCCTGAATAGCTTCGATGCCGTCATGATAGACGCTAGTAATTAAGTATGCCCTATTTCCAACAGCATTGAAGTCTCGGACCATTCTTTGCGCGACTAGTTCTTGGCCTTTGCTATTACTTGTCTGATACATCACGACGCCGATTCGTTTATGCACTCTTTGCCATCTCCCACGGATTCGTCCTAATTATGGGCAGCTTCTGAAATGCGCAAAGAGCTTGTTGTTCAATCGTGATTCCAGCGTACACACCCTGCAATCACTTTGCAGCGTTTTCTTCTCCCATCTCTCCTGTTGATTCAAAATCCTATTTGCGACCTTAGGATGTAAAAGGTTCGCGTATTGTTCTCAAACCCAAATTTACTTCACAGGTCTGTCGATTTATACTTTTACCTCTTCCGCCGAACAACGTACGCGCCTTCATTCTTGTGGCTTTCGGAGTCTGCTTGTTCAGTTGTGCGCGCGTTTTCATAAACCGATGCACGTGCTCCAGACTAAACCGCCAAAATTCCTTCAATACTTGCGTGTTGAAACCCAAAGGAAGCAGTTATCTGTTGCGCGCACAGTTCTGTTCATTTTAAGGAGGGCAAGCATGTCCCACACCTCAGCGAGATTTGTTATTCAGAAACATCGGGCTACTCGTCTTCATTATGATTTTCGATTGGAAATGGACAATGTGTTGAAGAGCTGGGCTGTGCCTAAGGAGCCGCCAACTCAACCTGGCATTAGAAGACTTGCAGTTCAGGTTGAAGATCACGAGTTAAGCTACATTGATTTTGAAGGCACAATTCCAGAAGGTGAATACGGCGCTGGCACGGTGGAAATCTGGGACAAAGGAACATACACTCTGAAGAACCGTGCTGACAAAATCATTGAGTTCACTTTGGAGGGCTCAAGACTCAAAGGCAACTATGCTCTAATTAACTTCAACGAGAACAACTGGCTTCTGATCAAAAAGAAAGCATGAGTTTTCTGCGGGACTTAGGTTGGAGAGTGCACTTCAACAACTTTGGCATTGACGTAAGCGTAGCCGAGATTGACCCAGTAGTCAATGTCTGAGCTCATAAGCTGGAGCGTTCCTTGAAGCCCTTCAGCTGTGAACTGAGCTATCACGATTGAGTCGGGTTTGAAGCGAAAGCCCCATCTGTTGTCGTATCTTTTAACTATGCCACCTACAAACATGCGTGTTCCATTCTGACGTAGTTTCACAAGTTCAGACCAAACCTGATTGCTTGTAGGCTCAACAGCTATTCTGTCTTTGTTGACATCCTCTATCACGGCCCAGCGGTCTGTTTCGTGTTCTACCTGATTCAAAGAGTTAACGTAAGACCAGTAAACAGCGACACTGACCATCGCAATCAGCACTACCGCAAGTAATGTAACCAGTTGCCATCTTCTCATCTTAGATCGTCACCTCTCAAATATTGGTAGCCGAGGCATTTAATGTCACGTTTTAGAACAGGTCATGAAACTATGAAACTACTCCAATTCGTGTAACAGAGATGCCTCTTTGTTCAAGTGCCTTTAGGAAGGGGTTGATTCCAACAGAGTCGCTGGCAATGTGCCCTGTGATGATGAGGTTGCCAATTCTGTCTGTTCTTAGACGCTCAAGGTCAGTTGAACTTATGTGAATGTAGATTAATGTTCCAACGCCGAATTCGAAATACGTTTTTGCCACTTCATAGCCGCCGTTTGTTCCAGCTGCGTGCGAAACAACTGTTTTACCAGCCTTGTTGGAAGCTTTTCCTAGACGAATCTTGATGTCTGTTTGCGCTTTCTTGAATTCTGTAAGTTTCCGTAAAGCGTTAACGATGTCACCAACAGTTGCGTTTGGGTTTCGACCGGTTGCCAACTTCACTTGATTCATCATTCTCTGTCTGCCGATTTCGTCAAGAGGCGCGTGCACGTTCATGTATGGCATCTTCAGCAAACGGGCAACTGAGACCGCATGACCATAGTTCCTCGTGTGATTCTCAACTTCCAAAGCGTCGCGCTTTCTGCGCACGGCTTGTTCGGCTTCTTTCCTTGGCACGCCTACCTCAACCATTTGCTCCACATGCCGCTCAAACACTTTATGATAATCTACGATCGCTGAGCTGCCTTGAGGATGATGCGCGATCACAGCGTCACACTGAAGCTGCCTGGCAAGTAGGAGTTCTGGGACTCCAGCGTCTATGCCGAACAGGAGTTTTCTTATGTTCTTGCCTTCTACGTAGATGGCACTGTCCGGGGGGATTTTCTTGAAGCCAGACATTTTCAGTACGAGTTTCATTATCTCTTGAGTTCCCGTCATTTCTCGCATCTCAACTGAATGGGCTCCTCTGTGTCAGCATCTCTTTTTCTCACTTTCGATATCTGTGCTGGAAGTGGAAAAAGAAGAAAAAAGACAAAAAACGTTGAAACTTGCTGGATAAATTGAGCTATTAGCTGAGCGCAATTGTTTTTCTAGTATCTTCTTGGTCTTGATTGTCGTCTCTTGGCCCAGCATTCTCGGCAGTAAACTGGTCTGCTTGGATCTGGTTTGAATGGGACTTCGCATTCTTTGCCGCAATCCGCGCAGGTTGCCTTGTGCATTTCTCTGGGCTCTCGTCCATAAGCCATTTGGCATTTCACTCCTGTTTATTGATTCGACAAGAACGAGATCTCTTAACGAAACCGTTGTTCCTGTACGGTCTACCTATCACGACAGCCACGGTTTATAAGCTTATCCAAAGTGGCAAGTCTCTTCTGCACGCTGAAAGGACGGTGGCGGTCTAGAAGATGGTCGCTCCTTTTAGCAATTTATGTGATGATGACTTCCTTTGATTTCCTGCCGGAAAGATATTCTATATCCATTCTGCCTACTGCCGTGTTTCTTAGGTTTGTCTTCATTATTTCTTTGAGGCGTTCAGGCGGAGACTTGAGTTGACTGTTTATGATTAGGAATGCCTTTCTTTTCTGTCTGGTGCCTTCGAGAAACGAGACTTTTCCCTTGAACATCACGGTGGCATAGGATTATGTGCACCATTTCGAGTCGTAGCCGAAATCCAGAAGTGCTTGACCCCAGATTTCTCTGTTGGCTTTCATGTAGTCGATTTTCTTTCCTTCTTTGGCGCAGTGGAAGTAGATGCAGTTTTCTTCTGGGTCATAGCCGTGGTTCATGCTGACTAGGTAGGGATGGTTGTCCATAGCCATGGCTATTGTGACGTACTTGGCTTGTTTGAGGATTTTTCTGAGGAGAGTTGAGCTTTTGATCTCCTTGTCTTGACGTCTCATGTGGTACTTCACGTGAAAGACCCCTGTTGGTTCTAGTTAGTCAGTTCTGATGATCAGTTAAAACTTCACGTGGGCATCCCGTTTCAGAGCGCATTGCCAATCGATACGTTTTTGTAAATGAAGGTCATAGTTGGTAGGGAAGAGGGAGAAGACGACAACTTGAGCGACCGTTGGCGGCGACGCCGCAAACGTAGCGATCAATGGTTCAATGGGCTCTTCGATCGGTCCAGCAGAACTGAGAAAGATCTAGATGATATGGTAAGTAGAGTCTTCGGAAAATCCACTGAGAAGGGAAGGACGCGAAGAAGCTGCTCAAGCCAGCATGGAGATTCGATCATACCGAATCAGAGCGGTTCATGTATCGACGAAGAAAACGAGCCATTGATCGACGTCTTCGATGATGAAGCCAGTGTCGTTATTGTAGCGGAGATGTTTGGGTTCGACAAAGACAGAATCGACCTTTACGCCACTGAGGATAGGCTGATGATTTCATTGGATTCTCCGGAAGGCAAGTATCAAAGAGAGATCAAGTTGCCTGTCAGAGTTGATGTCAAGTCGTCGACTTCAAAACTGAAGAACGGTGTTCTAGAGGTTCGTTTGAAGAAGCTGAAAGAGAGAGTATTGATTGGACAATAGTTGGCTTATTGCCTGCGCTGCCCGCGCCTCGTTTCAGTGGCAATAGAAAAAGCGAAGAGAATTGAAGTTCGCCTATTCGATTTTTATGGGTTCGCCTTTGGGCTTTTTCTCTTCTTTTGCTTTTGTTAATGTGACCTCAAGGACGCCGTTTTTGTACACTGATTTTGCGCTTTTCGGATTGACGCTTGTTGGAAGGTCTACCTCTTTGTAGTATTTGCGCTCGGGTGTATCAACAGAGATCGTTAGGGCTTCCTCAGTTGCGTAGAGTTGGATTTTGTTCTTGTCAACGCCTGGCACTTCAGCCACGACTTTGACTTCGTTATCTGCGCTTATGACATCGACAAGCGGTTCCCTTTCTTCTTTGATGTCAACTGTTGGGCGTCTTGGTCCAAACGGCGCTTCACGCTTCACTGAGGGTTTTACGTTTCCGAATTCTCTGATCTGAGGTTTTCCATCAGGACCGATGGTCATGGAGTAACCGTAGACGAATGGCCCCCATTCTTTAACGGTTGAGCCGTCTGGTAAGCGGCGTTCACGGGTGAGGTCTTTCGGCAATTTCGTGGTGAATTCCTTGAATTCTCTCTGCATCATTTCCTCCATTTCACGGAATATGTCGTCTACGTCGCCGAATAACCAGTCTCTTGAGAAGGGGCGCCGCATGCGTCTGCGGAACCATTCTGGGAAGTCTTCTTCTGGCAAGCTTTACACACTCCAAAGACATAAAAAAAGGAATCAGGGTTTATACGTCTTTCTTCTAAGTTGCCAACAGATTCGCCAGCAATAGAAGATTCAAATCCAGCGGTTTCGTTGTTTTGCAGGATTTTTCCATGCTCATGGTTGTTACTTGGCCGTTTTGAAGCACGACAATCTTGTCGCCCAGTCCCTTCAATAACAACTGAACAGCTTTGTTTCCGAACAGACTGGCTAGCAATCGACTTCTCGCTGTTGGACTGCCGCCTCTTTGAGCATAGCCAAGCACGCTGATTCGAACTTCTGAGCCGACGCGCGTCTTGATCTCTTTGGCAAGTGTACGCGCGTCTCCTGCGCCTTCCGCCTTGACAATAATGCTCGACTTCTTGCCCTTCTGCTCGTTCTCCTGCATTGTCTGAACGATGGTGCCCATTTTAGTTTTGATCTCTGGAACAATTATGATTTCCGCTCCTGATGTGAGACCTGCTGTCAACGCTAAGAAGCCTCGGTTTCTTCCCATGACTTCAACGATGAAGGTTCGCTCGTGAGAGATGGCGGTGTCACGTATCTTGTCGATTTCTGCGACTGCTGTGTTTACAGCTGTGTCGAAGCCTATGGTTTCATCTGTGCCGTAAACATCGTTGTCGATGGTGGCGGGCACCCCAACGATGAGGAGGTCAGATTCTTTGCTTAGGTCACACGCACCTCTGAATGAACCGTCGCCTCCGACTACAACAAGTCCTTCAACACCTGTTTGTGCAAGTGTTTTAGCCGCCTTCTTGATTCCTTTCTTTGTTTCGAACTCTGGACATCTGTGAGTGCGAAGTATTGTGCCGCCTAGATGTAGGATTCCGCCGACTGAACGAGGTGTCAGAGACTTCGAGTCGTTTGTCATGATTCCTTCCCAGCCTCTTTGAAAGCCTACGACTTCTAGGTTCATGGAGTAGGCGGTGCGGACGATGGCTCGTATGGCTGCGTTTATGCCTGGGGCGTCGCCGCCGCTTGTGACGATTCCTATCTTTTTCAAATAATCAGCCTCAGTTAGGTGATGAACTTCCAGAATTGCATGTTAACTGTGTATCTCAGAGATAACGTTTGGTGCTGAAGGAGTGATTTTGGGAAAGGAATAAAAGAGAAAGAGGAGTAGAAAATCTGAAAATGGTGATAAAAATGGAAGCAACCAAGTTTTACTCTTTGCCAAAAATGTCATACGGATACAAGGATTTGGAACCGCATATGTCAGAGCAGCAGTTGACTATTCATCATCAGAAGCATCATCAAGGATACGTAAACGGTGCAAACAGCTTGCTTGAGAAGCTGGACAAGGCGCGAAAGGACGGCGTCGACATGGACGTGAAGGCTACTTTGAAGGATTTGTCATGGAACATTGGTGGACATGTACTGCATTCCTTTTTCTGGAAGAATCTGGCCTCTCCAGGCAAGGGTGGTGGAACACCAACAGGCGCTTTTGCTCAGGCTATCGAAGCGGAGTTTGGGAGTTTTGACAGGTTCAAGAAGGAGTTCACTAAAGCGTCGATGAGTGTAGAGGGCTCTGGGTGGGGTGCATTGACGCTTTGCCGATTGACTGGCAGACTGTTGATAATGCAGATTGAAAAGCACAACACCAATGTCTACCCGGGATTCAGAATTCTCATGGTTCTTGACGTTTTTGAGCACGCTTACTACATTGATTTCAAGAATGACAGAGCCAAATTCGTTGAGGCTTTCTGGAACATCGTCGATTGGAATGAAGTTGCCAAGAGGTTCGAAGAAGCGTCGAAATAGAGCAGCCACGGCTGGGCCTAGAAGCTGCCACGCTTTCCCCTTTTTTTACAGTCTGCCCGTTTCATGTACTGAGATCGTGCTATGTTAGTGGATATTTGAGCCCAGGGATTTTTTGGAGTGCAAGCAGCAAGGGGACGCCTACAATGAATGAAACTGTGACGACGAGTGCGTCTTCTATGAAGGAGCCCACTGCGCCAGTTACGAAAATGGTGTATACAACTTGGGGCTCCGTAGTGAATAGTATGTGAAGCCCGCCGGGGACGAGCAGAAAGACGCGGACTAGTGCGTCTGTGGCTATGCCAATGAACGAGATGAGTATTAAAGACACGGTCAGTCGTTTTACGTTAGGTTCAGAGAGCCATTTGCCTAGTCTTGCAGCTGGATAGATGAGTACCAATGCAAGCAACGTGTCTGCGATAGTCCAAAGGGGAAACCATTGCCCAAAGGGATGAGCGAAATATGCAGCTAGGGCTACTGCGTATACTGGCAACGCCGTTTGCCACTTTCCTTTGGCGAGCAAACCGCAGATCATGACTCCTAAGGGTTCAGCTATTACTCCGAATATGAACATTGTTGGGTCTGTCGGCTTGATTGTTCTGCCAACTATGCTTCCGAAGAGGGCTGCGAAGAAGCCTGCTGTGGGTCCTAGTAAGATGCCTTCGATAGGCTCTAAGTAGATGGCCCAGTTTCGCCACAAGACTTCAGGCGTCACGAAGTACAGCACAGCATGGAGCGCTGCGAACACGGCTGTTAATGCTATCCATAGACTTTTACGCATGACATGCACCACGGATATAGTTGCTGAGGCTGTGTAGATTTCTACACTGGGTTAATAAAATCTTCCAAGGGCTCGGTAGCATCTCCTAATACGTGTTCCTTGCGTATTCAACGTGTGAATGCGTGGGCTCTCTTCATTTGGAGTTGACAATTCAGAACAATGCGTACTGTTGGCATTGTCGTTAGGGTGCGTCATCCAAGCTTCTTTGACTGTCTCCGAAGCCTTGGTTCTGGATGTCGTCTTTCAGTTCTCCAGTAATGGGTTCTGATACGCTACGGGCTTGAAGCCTATGGATATTTATTTTGGTTTTTCTATGTGTAGGAAAAAGAGGAAGTTTGGTTATTGAGCGAGTACACTGGTTTTCTAGTAGTGTTGGCGTCTGGGCTTTTTTTCTCTGAGTTGTTTAAGAGGTTGCACGTTCCTTATGTCGTGGCTTTGATTGTGGCAGGAATAGCCATTGGTCCTTTGGGCTTGGGCATTGTCGAGTTGACGCCTCCTATTCTTTTCTTGGGATCAATAGGCGCTGTTTTTCTTATGTTCATGGCAGGTATGGAAGTTAGAACGGGTGCTGTGTCGAAATTTAGGAAGAAGCTGGTGGTTCTGGTTCTGATGAACGGTGCTGTTCCAGGTCTTGTAGGTTTTGTTGTTACGTTGATATTTGGTTATGAGCCGATTACAGCTGTTATTATCGGAACGGTTTTTGTCTCCTCTTCTGTAGCTGTGATAATTCCAACGTTGGAGGCAAAGAGTCTGATCTCCACGGATGTTGGTGCTGTAATCATTGGAGCCACAATCTTGGAGGATTTGGGGAGCCTGTTCTTTCTGTCCATGGTTCTTCAGACAACAGATCCCACGACGTTTTTGCCATTGCCGATTTTCATTGGCATAGTTGCCGTTTCGGTCTTTGTGCTCAAGTACTTTCTTCCCCGAATCGAAGAATGGTTCTTCAAGAATAGAGACCGCGAGAAGTTTGAGCAGGAATTCCAGTTTGTGCTTATCACAACTATTGCGGTAGCTGTTTATTTTGAGTTCTTAGGTATGCATGCCATAGTAGCTGGGTTTCTTGTGGGGCTCATCCTTTCAGGCACTATTAAGCACCACAGAATTGAGAGTAAGCTTCACGCTATTAGCTACGGCGTTTTCATCCCTATTTTCTTCTTAGAGATAGGGATAGAGACAGATTTGACCGTGTTCTTCAGCATAAATGATGCTTTGTACCTGACTGTCGCGATAGTCGGAGGTTTAATCGCGTCTAAGTTGTTAAGTGGATACGTAGCGGGGCGCCTCATCGGTTTCCCTAAATATACTAGTTTGCTTATTGGTGGGGCTTCTATCCCTCAGCTCTCTACTTCACTTGCTGTGGCATTCACCGCCTCAGAGTTGGGCCTTTTGGATGCCCGCCTGCAGGCAAGCATTGTCATACTCTCCATGGTAACTGTTCTTTTAGCTCCTTTCATCATTGAACTCTTGACGCGCAACTTCAAATGAGGTATTCACTTTCTGGAGAGAACTGTACACAGACTCGTTCAGAAATCGACTGGGACATCAAGGGCGGCGTGGGTCTTGAATCCACTTAGAGCTACGCGCGGGCTAGATGGTTCCTTTTGTTTGAATCGGTCATGGAAAACATTATCAACATGGTTTGGAACGATATCATTTCCATTCGGAGGCTTGCAGTTGGAAAACTGGATGGATATTGGAAAAGCCCCAGAAGAGATGCTTAGACCTCAATCTTATCCGCTTGCCGTAAAACTGGTAAAAGACGAATCCGAATTCCCTGAAAGAACGCGAAGACCGGAACAGAAGATAGCTGTCTGCCAAGCCTTGACTATGAGTCGCAGGTACGGTTGGACCCTGGGAATAACCGAAAATGACAGCGGATGTCCCGGAGCCAGCCTAGCTTATGGCTGGACCAGAATCGCTGATGAGAACACCATAGCACAGTTCTTCCTAGCAGCTGGATACGCTTCAGATGAAGATGGCGCAAAAACAATCGTGGAGAATATAGATCGTTTGGAATCAGGCAAATACAGTGGAGTTGTTATTTCTCCTCTGACAAGGACAAAGATTGTTCCAGACGTTGTTTTGGTTTATGGAAACCCGGCTCAAATCATGCGGCTGATTCAAGGGTCAATGTACAAGGAAGGACAGAAAGTGAAAAGTGAATTGGCTGGAATGGCCGCCTCGTGTACAGGAGGAATCATTCGAGCATTCAACCAAACGAGTATCAGGTGGTTGTTCCCGGAAACGGCGATCGTGTTTTTGCAGTCACATACGACGATGAGATGTTGTTTGCAATTCCTGCGGCAAAAGCCAACGATGTAGTTGCTGGCATGAGAGCGCAACGAGTCGCAAAATATCCCATTCCAACTACCCTACAGATGCCACCACCATTCCCGGGACTCTGATTTGCTGTAAGCGCGCGTATGATGGCTTCTCTTACTATTGCACTTTTTTAGTGTCCGAGTAGTTTTGTGATTACTCTGGCGCCTTTGGATACGCCGCCTCTGTCTTGATGTTCGACGTGGTCCATGGCCACTGCGTATCCGAGGACCAAGAGTGGGTTGAAGTTTTGCTTGACGATTTCTATGCAGTATTCATCTCGGATTGCTGCCCATTTGAGATGAACTTTGGCGATCACTGTTTTGTCTGGTGCAACGATGTCGTATGTGTGATGGACGATGTTGCCGTTTATTTTTGCTAGTCTGTTGCCGTCTGGATCTTCCATCCACCATTCGCTTCCGAAAAATTTGAGGATTTTTTTCTTAATCTTCGCTTTTGTTTGTCCGTCTTTGTCTTTGATTTCGTACTCGTTGTGGACAGTGATTACTTTGCCGTCGACTTCGCCCAGCCGAGCGCCAGCGTTGTCTTCAAGCCAGAATTTTGGTCCCCAGCTGACAAATTCCTGTTTGATGAAGCCTAATTGCTGACCATGCTTGTCTTTGACCACGTATGTGTTTCTCACTGACAGAAGCCTTTGGTCAATAGTAAACTCTGTGTTTTCTAGCATTGTCAATTGTGAACACCTTTGTGTTGCTCAGAGTCAATGCGCTATCTATGTCTTGCTAACGCACAATACTGATTCGAAGTCAACCTAAAGCTTCAAGAAAGCCTCAAAGACGTTGCATGCTAACTATGAAATTCAGTTTGGCGGGGGGTTCGAACCTGAGCCCACATGGAAGTGGCGATGTCTCCTGCAAATCCCTCTTGTCTGTTTGCTCCTCAGGGGGAAGTGATTCCCGGGACTTTCGGAAATGGCACTGCTTCCCAGATGGTTTTCAAGCCGCATATCCATCTTGTTAGTCTTTCAACGCCGATTCCGAAGCCAACTGAATGAGGAACGCCTTCCTTAAGCATTTGCAGATACCACTCGTATTCTTCTGGATCAACGCCGGTCAGTTTCATTCTCTTTAGCACCCCTTCGCGAGTGTGCTCTCTTTCTCCTCCAGATATGGCTTCACCGAATCCCTCTGGATAGAGCATGTCAAAATCTCTTAATATCCCTGGTCTGCTTGGGTCTTCTCTGTCGTAGAATCCTCTGGCCACTAATGGGTAGTCGTAGACAAAGAAGGCGCATTCATGCATAGCGGATAAAGCTACCTCTGCATCCCAAGGAATCTCCTCCACATAACTAACCGTGTATCCGTTTGATCTCAGCAACTCAACAGCCTGCTTGTGAGTCAGTCTCTTGAAAGGGGCATTGACTTCTTTGAGGTTCCTTCCGAGACCCTTCAGTTCTTCGGAACAATTTTCTTTTACATCTCTCACTGCCGATTTTAGCAGTCTTTCTGCTAAGTTCATGGCGTCGCCGTAGGTCGCATGCACCATCTCGAGGTCGATTTGTCTGAACTCCGCTAGATGTCTGGCGGTTTTTACGCTTTCAGGAAGCTCTAGACGAATGTTTGGCGATAAGGCAAACACTTTTTCGAATGAGGAGACCATCATCTGCTTGTAGAGAATCATGCTGCTCATTATTTTGAACGGTTCACCGTAGTATTGTATGGAGACTTGTTTTGCTCCTCTTATTCCAGGATCAGTTGCGGGACCAATGATGGGTGCTAGTATCTCCATGAAGCCTTCTTTTCTTAGGAATTCTCTGAGCGAAGTGAGGATTCGGTCTTGAATTTTCAGGATTAGTTTCATTTTGGGGTGTCTTATGGCGCGATATCGTAGCCTAACGGATTCCAGTGAACTCAGATCTTGTGGTTCCATGAAGAATAGTGGTCTTCTCGTCTTCTTAAGATTATTGCGAAGGATGGGGTAATAATCATGAAATTTCGCAAGCTTTTTATGCATTGGTCGTAAAAATTACGGTATGGAACACTTAGATGAAAGAGATGTGAGAATACTCAAGATATTGCAGAATGACTGCAAAATGACAGCGAGGGAAATTGCCAAGAAGATTGGTAGTCCCATAACCACAGTCTACTCAAAGATAAAAAGAATGGAAGAACTGGGTGTAATAAAGCAATACAA
>JGI24422J19971_10000264_pt1 | contig 27842 bp, 26 predicted proteins | sample DeeMarSWOR152_54_FD_19971 | JGI IMG/M metagenome (IMG submission 19971) | reverse complement strand
TACCAGCACCAAAAGATTTTGTAGTTCCAACTATTATATATCCTCCATCTGAAGTCTGCTGTACACAGGCACCTGAATCGTCAGCTGTTCCTCCATATGTTTTGCTCCATACAGATTCACCAACTGCTCTTTTCATTGTTGTTTGTGTGTTTGGGTTTTGTGTATCTGTTATTACTGTTGTCTTAATCATTGGCGGTAATACTAGCAATAGTGAAAAAGTTAAAATTATAAATAGCCCTGTTAACCCTACTTTTTTAAACTTCTCCCTATGGTTTAAAACCATTATTTATCCCTCAAAAAAGTCTCTAAAACCTTTTTAGACTTTAAAAACTGTTTAGCACAAAAATTATAAAGCAAAAATAATGTGAACATATGTTACTTTTCGCCTATTTTATACCTAATTAGGCCACATAATTTGATAATTATATATAAGTTTTTACAAGTATAAATAAATGTAAATAAATCTAACTATAACCTATTTATGAGAGAATTGACGACCAACTATCATGATCTTTTCTCCGCAGCTTGGACAACAATTATCTGGGCCTAAATGATTTTCTGAAATGGTGAATATTGACCTTTTTATCAAAAGTTTTTCGCAAGAAGGGCAGTAAGTATTTTCTCCAGGATGTAATGGGACATTTCCTAAGTAAACGTAATTCAATCCCTCTTCAATCCCGATTTTTCTAGCTTTTTCAAGGGTTTCTATGGGCGTTCTTGGCGCTCTAAATTCGTAGTCGGGATGGTAGGCTGAGGTATGCCAAGGTGTATCTTTTCCCATCTCTTTTCTTATGCGTTGAGCTATGTTTCTAAACGTGTCTTCTTCATCGTTTACCGTGGGGATAACCAAGGTAATTATTTCCACATGAACTCCTCTTTTCTTTGCTTCTATAGCGTTTCTCCACACAACTTCGACGTCTGCCTTACAATACTCCTTTACAGCTTCTACTCCGCCTTTTACATTTATGGCCATGGCATCTAATCCTGCTTTTATGAGAGCATCTAAAGCTTCAGGTGTCATGTAAGCATTAGTAACATAAGTTTGATAATAGCCCATAGGTTTAGTCAGTTTCATAACGTCTAAAGCATAATCTAACAGGACAGTTGGCTCGTTAAAAGAAAAAGAAGTCCCTTGACAATTATAGGTTTCGGCAATTTTTAAGAAATCTTCCATGCTTAGGTAGTTTTGGTTTCTTAAGTTTGGAGAAGCCTTAGAAATAGTCCAGTTCTGACACCAAGGACACGTGAAATTACAACCATAAGTTCCGACGGTGAGGGCAAAACTCCCAGGCCAAAAATGAAAAAGAGGTTTTTTCTCAATAGGGTTTGCAGAAATACTCGAAATATCACCAAAAACAAGCGTATACAATTTTCCCCCAACGTTCTTACGTGTTTTACAAAATCCTAATTTTCCCTCTGAGATTTTACATCTTCTCTCACAAGTACTACACTCTACCCTCTTTCCTTCAAGCTTTTCATAGAATGTAGCTTCCTTAACGCAAGGATTTGAAAAAAAGGACGCTTGAGAATTTGAAATATTAGACATTTATCCCCCAAACTCCAAATGGTAAATGTTTCACTCAGTTTAAAAAACAAAACAAATTATATATAACTTTCAATTTAGGTTAAAAAACTATATATTATATCTTTAATAAGCGAGCAAAAATAAGGAAGTTTTAGAGGGAGTATTAATAACATTTATTCATTCTTAAATTCGTTTAAATTTTTTTATTTTTTAGTGGCGTCTTGCTTTTAGTTTGTATGCTTTGTCTACGCTTTCTGCTATTTGGAGTAGTTCTTCTAGGAATCTGTCTACATCTCCTCGGATTTTTTCAATGGTTCGTTTTATGTTTCTTTCTCTTAGTTCGTAGTTTGTTCCTCTTTTTATGATGAATCTTGCTTGCATTAACCTGTTTAAATGGTTTATTACGGCTCCCCTTGTGAGGTTTAATCTTTTCGTTATCTCGCTACTTGAGATTCCTTCTTCCTCCTTGGAGGCTTCTAGGACGATTTCAACGATCTTTAAGCAGCTTTCATCCCGATCTCTTGGATTTATTAGTCCGAGAGCATAGCAAATCCATCTGAGATCGTCTTCTAAGTTTTCTTTTGGCGGTTGTCTTAGGATGTTGAACGTGTAGGTTGAGAGCGCTTCTTTATATTTTCGTTTTTTCTTCATTTTTTCCTAATCGCCCCTTTAATTTTCGTGAATTTTCATGTTTTTAGACGGTTTTAACCTTTATAAATGTTTTTTATTTTTTTCATAACTTAATAAATTTGTCAAAAACTTATTGATTTTTTTTGGAAAAGTTTATAAAATATAATTTATTTTAGATAAAGTGAAAAAGTATTGAACAGAGGAGGTGCAAAACTAATGAGCATTAGAAAATGGGATCCTTTCCGAGAAATGGCTGAAATGCGTGACAGAATCGCTAGAATGTTTAACGATTTCTTCAGAGAAACTCCAAGAGTAGGTGCAACAGAAGCTATAGAATATTTACCTTTAACTGATATAGAAGAAACAGAGAATGATCTAGTTATAAAAATGGAGATACCTGGCTTAAAGAAAGAAGACATAAATATCGAAGCAACAGAAAATAGTATATCAGTAGAAGGCACCTTCAAAGAGGAGAAGGAAGAAGTTAAAGAAAAAACTATCCTCAGAGAAAGATCTGTGAGGAGCTATAAACGAGGTTTCACACTTCCAGTGCCAGTAAAGCCACAAGAAGCAAAAACTAGTCTAGAAGACGGTGTACTGACGATCAATTTACCAAAAGCGGAAAAGGCAAAAAAGGTCAAAGTCGCCATAGAATAGAATTCTTTTAGTAAAATTAATAACTATTATATCCTTTTTTTATTTTCAGGAAACTAAAAAATACTTTGAATTTGTAATAAAAATTGAGCGTAAAAGTAAATCAAAATTAAATTTTGTTTTTTTATATTTGTCAATTTTATTTGTTTTTAGGAGGTATTACCTTTATGGGTAAAGTTATTGGTATTGACTTAGGTACATCAAATTCTCAAGCAGCGGTTATGGAAGCCGGTAGGCCTATAATAATTCCGAGCGCTGAAGGCCCCACTTATGCGGGTAAAATGTTTCCTTCTGTTGTTGCTTTTACAAAGGAAGGCGAGCTTCTTGTGGGTGAACCTGCAAGAAGACAGGCTGCAATCAACCCAGAACGAACCATAACTGGGATAAAAAGAAAAATGGGTACAGACTTTAAGGTAAAAATCGATAGTGAAGAGTATTCTCCCCAGCAGATTTCTGCTTTTATACTTCAAAAAATTAAGAGAGATGCGGAAGCTTTCCTTGGAGGAGAGGTAAAAGAAGCGGTAATCACGGTGCCTGCCTACTTTAATGACAATCAAAGAACCGCTACTAAAGATGCTGGAAAGATTGCTGGTTTAGAGGTTTTAAGGATTATAAATGAGCCTACTGCTGCATCTCTTGCCTATGGTCTTGGTAAAAAGGGAGAAAAGAAGATAACGGTCCTTGACTTTGGTGGCGGAACTTTTGATGTTACAATAATGGAGATGGGAGAAGGAGTTTTCGAAGTTATTTCCACAAGTGGTGATACCCAGCTTGGCGGAAGGGATATGGATGAAGCCTTAACAGACTATATCGTTGAAGAGTTTAAAAAGAAGGAAGGAGTAGATCTAAGAGAAGACAAAGCTTCTATGCAGAGAATAAGAGAGGCTGCAGAAAAGGCAAAAATAGAGTTGTCATCTCTTACTACTACTAATATAAGTTTACCTTTCTTAACTACCCTACATGGCGACCCTAAACATTTAGAGATTACGATAAGTAGGGCAAAACTTGAAAGCCTCATACAACATGTCTTAGATAGGCTTGAGCCACCAATAAATCGAGCCCTAGAAGATTCTAAGTTAAATCCTCAAGTAATGGATCATGTAATCCTTGTTGGTGGTCCTACAAGGATGCCTATTGTCCGGGAAAAATTCAAACAGATCTTTGGAAGGGAACCCGAAAGAGGTATAGATCCCATGGAGTGCGTTGCAAATGGAGCAGCTATTCAAAGCGCAGCGATAAAAGGTGAAGTAGAAGACATTCTTCTCCTTGATGTAACACCCTTGTCTTTAGGTGTTGAGACGTTGGGAAATGTCTTCACAAAACTTATTGAAAGAAACACGACAATACCCACAAAAAAGAGTCAAATATTCACAACAGCTTCAGACAGCCAACCTTCTGTAGAGATCCATGTACTTCAAGGGGAGAGGGTGATGGCTTCAGATAATACGACGCTTGGAAGGTTTCACTTAGTGGGTATTCCTCCCGCTCCACGGGGTATTCCTCAAATAGAGGTTACGTTTGAAATAGATGCTGATGGTATCTTAAACGTTTCAGCAAAAGACTTAGCAACAGGTAATGAGCAGAAAATAACAATTACTGCTTCGACAAAGCTCCCAGATGAAGAGATTGAAAAGGCAGTAAAAGAGGCGGAAAGATTCGCTGAAGAAGACGAGAAAAGGCGGGAAAAAGCAGAACTTAGAAATCAAGCAGATTCCCTAGTATATACCGCGGAAAAGACGATTAAAGAATTTGGAGACAAAATAACTTCAGAACAAAAACAAAAGGTGGAAAACGCAATAAAAGATCTCAAAACCGCCTTAGAAGCAGACGATGATGCAAAAATTAAATCAGAGATGGAAAAATTAACTAACCTAATGCATGAAATTTCAACGGTAATGTATCAAGCCGCAACACAACAGCAGCAACAGCAACAACAACCAAGTGGTACAGAAGCCACAACAAAAGAGAAGGAAAAGAAAGAATCCGAATCACCAGTAGATGACAGTAAAGTGGTAGACGCAGACTTCGAAGAAGTCGAGTGAACTACCTCTCTTACGGATGGGCTTCCGTACCTGTCAAATGAGATTCAACCCATTTGACCATGTTGCCCGAGTTCACGCGGGGATTACAGTTAGGAACGTTTTTCTTTCAAAAAACGATCCATATTGATACGTTTTAAGAGCGTCTACCTTTCAAACCATTTTTCTGCTAACCTTCTTTAACACAGTATCTACTCTTCAAGGTTTACAGCCAGCAGAGCGAGGTTAGCATACAAAAGCTCCGTGAAAAGAGCTTTTTATCTTCTTTTAAAGGTATTTTGTGCAAGATTTATATTTAAACACCCCTAATATTCATCGATAGCAATTTATCTTCTCCCTTGCGGAAAGAGTCTTCGTTGAGCATGAATATAAAAACAAAGCAAAACAAAAACATTTAAGAAAAAATAAAAAACTATTTTTATTAGTAGTTAGAAGTAAGTCGCTCTATCCTTTCTTTTTTTATACTTAAATTATCCTAGTTGTTTTAATGAGGGTTGACGAGGTTTCTAGTTAAATGCCAGCGAAAAGAGATTATTATGAGGTCTTAGGGGTAAGTAGAGATGCCAGCCTCGAAGAGATAAAGAGGGCTTATCGTAGATTAGCAAAAAAACATCATCCAGATAGAAATAAGGACAATCCAAAAGAGGCTGAAGCAAAGTTTATCGAGGTCTCTGAAGCTTATGAAGTGTTAAGCGATCCAGAAAAACGCCAGCGATATGACACATTCGGTCATGCAGGGGTAGCTTCAGACTTTGGGCCTGGAGGTTTTGACTTCTTCCGAAACTTTACCCATTTCGATGATATAAGAGACCTCTTCTCCGACCTTCTTGGCTTTGGTGGTTTTGAAACAGGCACGATATTTGAACGTCTTTTTAATTTTGGAAGAAGGTCTCGTGGATGGGGTGAAGAACCTTCTTGGCGTTCCGCTCCGAGAAGAGGTGCCGATTTAGGTTACAACCTAGAAATAGAATTGGAAGATGTCCTTACCGGACTTGAGAAAGAGATAGAATATTACACAAGAGTAAAATGCGAAGAATGTGACGGAACGGGAGCAAAAAGCAAAGACGATATCGTTCAATGTCCCACTTGCCACGGTACAGGACAAATAAGACAAGAACGTAGAACTCCTTTTGGGTATGTTGCAACTGTTTCAACATGTAATCAATGCGGAGGAACAGGGCAACAAATCAAAAAGAAATGTTCNGTATGTAAAGGCGAAGGAGTTGTCCCAAAACCAAGAAAAATCAAGATCAAGATCCCGCCTGGGGTAGAAACTGGGCATAGTCTAAAGGTGAGAAGAGGAGGAGAAGCAGGAGAAGCCGGAGCTGAGCCCGGTGACCTTTACGTAAATATACAGGTACGCCCTCACAAACTCTTTAAACGATACAATAGCCACATAATTTTAGAAAAAGAGCTAGATTTTACCCAAGCCGCCTTGGGTGATGAGATAGAAGTACCCACCCTCGATGGTGTAGCCAAGCTGAAAATTCCTAAAGGTACACAACCAGGCACCATTTTTAGGCTCAAGAAAAAAGGCCTAAACCCGCTTGGAGGAGGAAAAAGGGGCGATATGCACGTAGTCGTAAACATCAAAGTCCCCGAAAAGCTAACAAAAGAGCAGGAAGAACTGTTGAGAAAATTCGCAGAACTTTCAAAATAATCTTAAAATAAACAACAGTTCTTTAATTTTTACTTCTTTTTCTTTTGGATTTTTCTTAATGCTTTTTTGGTTCTTTTGTTTTTTTGATTAAAAACGCTTAAAAATCATTAAATTATTTTTTAAGAGTTGCATCATTCTTGTAATTGGCAGTAGATGTTAAAAGTAAATTTTAGCCATAGAAGTAATCATTGTTAAATTTAAGGTTTGTTTTTCGATCCGATTTGGTTAAGAAGAATGGAGGAAAAAGTTTGCCTTTAAATGAGGAAGTTTCTGAAGCCATAGTTTATTTTCCTTTGATATTTCATGCTCACCAACCTGTGGGTCAGTTTGATCATGTTTGTGAAAAAGTTTTTCAATCGTCTTATAACCCGCTGATTAAGGAACTTTACGAGCATTCAAAAGTGAAAGTTTGTCTCCATTATTCAGGCTTTCTTTTAGAGTGGCTTGAATATAATCATCCTGAACATATCGATATGGTTCGTTCAATGGTTAAAAGAGGTCAAGCAGAGATTCTTTCGGGGGGTTATTATGAGCCTATACTTGCGGTGATTCCTGAAGAAGACCGAGTAGATCAAATAAGCCTTCACAAAACACGTATAAAAGAAATTTTTAATTACGATCCAAAAGGGTTATGGTTGGCAGAAAGAGTTTGGGAGCCCCAACTTCCAAAAAGCCTTCATAAGGCAGGAATAGAGTATGTTTTGATCGATGATAATCACATAAAATATCTTGGTTTTAAGGAAGAAGAAACCTTTTACCCTTTCGTTACCGAAGATCAAGGCTACCCTGTTAAAATATTCCCCATAAATGAAACCATACGCTACCTTACCCCTTGGAAACTCCCAGAAGAAACGAAAGATTTCCTTTCAAGGGTTAAGAATTTTGAAAAAAATCGCATAGTGGTTTTCAGTAGTGATTCTGAAAAAATGGGAGAATGGCCTGCTGGTGACAGAACAACTCACGATATCTGTTATGTAAGCGGTTATGATGGTCGGCCTTGGATGTCTGCTTTTCTAAAAATGATTGAGGAAACTCCTTGGATTATCCCTACAACTCTCTCAGAATATGTTGCAGTTTTTAACCCGTCGAGTCTTATCTATCTTCCCACGGTTTCTTATGATAAGCTGTCTGTTTGGTCCCTTCCAACTGGTGCCCAGATCGGTTACAAAAAAATGATGGAAATAGCCGAGCATCAAGAAATTTATTTTAAAAGCTTAATTTTTTGGTTTTCAAAGGGTGGTTTTTGGAGAAACTTTCTCACAAAATACTCTGAGTCCTCTAATATGCATAATAAAATGCTTTATGTACGTAAAAAGATCCTTGAAGCAGAAAAAAGGGGAGCAGATGAAAGTTTAATAGGAACCCTTAAAAGAGAACTGTTTAAAGCGCAGTGTAATGATGTTTATTGGCATGGGCTTTTTGGAGGAGTGTACCTCAGATCTCTTCGCAACAGTGTTTACAAGCATTTAATTTTCGCAGAGAGAGAAGCAGAAAAATTACTGCAAAACTTAAGCGTGTTTAAACTGCCAAGAATGCTTGAATTAGACTTCAATTGTGACTTTATCCCTGAGATTTTGATAGAAGGACATAATTTAAACGTTTACATCTCCCCTCATAAGGGAGGCAGTGTTTTCGAGTTAGACAGTAAAAAAGCCCTTTTCAACCTTCTTAATGTAAAAACACGTGTAAAAGAACCCTACCATGAAAACGTTCCAGGTTTGATCTTTGATAGACATTCCCTCCAAGCATTTCGAATATACCTTCTGCCAGAAAACAGTACAAAAACCAGTGTTATGCAAAGGGAATATCAGGAATTAGGAAGCTTATCTTGGGGAGATTTCCGAATAGAAGAACTAAAAGACACAAAATGCGTATTAAAACGCGAAGAATACCTAAAAGTAGGTCAAAATGGAACAAACATAACCTTTTTGAAGTCATTCCAAATAGCCGGAACCAATCGTCAAAATGAAACACTTACTGCAACCTTTACTATAGAAAATAAAGGTCCAGAAACTCTTAAAGGACAACTAATAATCGAAACACCTCTAGTACTAATAAGCGAACTAGAACAAACAAAAATAACAAACCTTGAAAATAACTCTGAAATACCCCTAAAAGAAAGAGAAGAATCAATAGAGCAGAAATACAAAAAACTCTCAATATCCGACCCATACAATAACTTAAACATAAAAATCACAGCAACCCCCCAATCCTGCTTACTGATAGACAAAATATTAACAACAAACATCACAGATTTTGGAAGAGAAGACACATATCAAGGCTTACTATTAGTCCACACTTTCCCCTTCAACCTTAATCCAAACGAAAAACAAGAATCAAGAATAAGTCTCACCTTATAAAAAGCCCACCTAAAAACCTACTACCTCAAGATATTTCTAGAGTATCCGCTTGGTTCCATAAGAGGTGAAAGTTTCTTTTAAGGGCATTGGCAAAAAGGGGGTTTTGAAACCATAAAGCTGAAGCGCTTCCTTCAAAAACTTCTTCCATATCGGGTTTAGGCACTCCTAAAAGTATTTCTTTTTGGTCTGTTATCAAAAAGTCAAGCATTGTATTTTCACTAATTTTTACCGTGAAAAGTTCTTTAAATCCGCCAATTATTGTTTTTATCAATGTTTTCTGGTTTTCTTCTAATTTTGGGACGATTAGTTTGAAGGAGACCTTGTTTTTTAGTCTATCGTGAATTATTGGGAGCATTTCTTTTAATTTCCATTCCTCGTAATTCCATATCTCTATTGTGGCATATCCTACTAAAATCACTTCATTTTTGGCGCGTTTTATCATGTTCCAAGCTTTTTCAATAATGTTTTCTAGCCTTCTTATTAAAAAAACCTCTTCTAACCTAACTTCGCTTGAAGTTTTAAAAGCCTCTGCAAGCTTTTTTACTAAAAAATTAAAAGACTTCTTTTTTTTACTGATTAATGCTTTATAATCTTCTTCAAAATCCTTCATACGTTTAGTTAAAGCAATTTCTGGATCAACAGCCCTATAACGTCGCGAAGATCCCGCCTTGCTAGGCGTAGAGATTACAAATCCTTTCTCCTCTAAGGCACGCAGCGTATCATAAGTCCTTGGCAAAGGAATATCCGCCTCAACACCGATCTTCTTTGGAACCATCTCCCCTCGTTTAATCAGGGCTACATAAACCCTTGCCTCATAGGTATTAAGCCCGAAATTCTCTTTAAGTTCTTCAACTTCTTCTAATTCATCCAAAAAGAACTCTTCCTTTCGAAAACCTTTTTCAAAACAAAATTGCCTAACTCTTTCTTAAAAATTTTCGCTTCTACTAAAAACTAATTTAAGGTTAAGGTAAGATTTGAAATCCCTCCTATTTTATAAAATTATTAAAAATCTTTTAATTGCCGGGATGAGGAGAGAGACTTTTGAACAAAATAAAAAGGGTAAATTAGGGTAGAAAATAACTCCTTTTACTCTTTTTTAAAACAGATTTCATTATTTAAGAAGAACACTAACCCATTAGACTGTCAAAATTTTAGAACGCCAGCCAGCAGGTTCATGCTCCTCGTCAATAGTAATGTTACTATATGTTAAGTCTTGTCGCTTTATCTCTCCTGCTGCCCTCGCCGCGGCAAACCTTTTTCTAACGTTTGCATTGCATCCTATCCAGATGTAGACATTCTTCCCTTCTTCATCAACGATCAAAAAAACCTCATCCGAGCCAAATGACATAGAACTTAATTCTTCTGTGTCACCATCTTCTGCAACACGTAACTTTTTCATTTGATCACTACCTCGCTTATGGAATAGCTTATCATATTATAGTACGTTAAAATCATTTAAAGAGTTTTTTAGGGTTTTTTCCAAAAAAATTGTTAAGTTTTTGTATTATCCAGCTATATCGTTAAGTTTTTGTATTATCCAAAAGTTTAACTATTGATCTATCGGTTAGAAAGATGAAAAAGATAGGTTTTTAAAACCAATTATACCTTCCTTTTTTCCTAGTAATACAACCATGTAATTATTTTGGCTGAGGTGATTGGATTTATGGTAGAGATTGCAAGAACAGGAGAATGTCCAGAATGTGGCGCTTTAATTGGTTTAAAAGACCCTTTAATCAGGGAAATTACCACCTGTGAGGAATGTGGTGTTACCCTTGAGGTAATCTCTATAGAGCCTTTACTCTTTGAGATCGCTGAATTAGAAGGAGAAGATTGGGGCGAATAAAGGGAAAATTGGAAAAAATTTTCCCTCAACTTCTAACTTCATTTTATTAAATATTGTTTAAATAATCATGTGGAAGGGTATTTATCAATATAGGACGTTTGTGTTAATTATCGGGTTCATTATTTTTTTAGTGTAAAAATAATATTTTTTGGGGTTGTGATCCATGGTTACTAGGGTTGGCATAGTGGTTGACCGTGTTAGGCCTGATGAACGCTTACTTTTCGAAACTGTGGAAAAACTTGGGGGAGAGTTAGTTATTATTGATAGCAAAACACGTAAGTTTTCCTTAACTAAGCCCAATGATATCGAAGCAGACATCATAATTATGCGATGCGTAGGTACTCTCAAAGGGCTTTACATAACCTTCGTACTTGAAAATCAGGGATTAGAAGTGATAAACCCATATTTAATAGCTGAAAACTGTTTTGATAAGGTGAAAACATCAGTACTCCTTGCGAAAAACGGATTGCCAACCCCNAAAACTGTTGTAGGGTTCGACGTTAAATCCGCTTTTCAAATAGCGGAAGAAATGGGTTATCCTGTAATATTTAAACCTGTGATAGGTTCATGGGCACGAATGGTTGCAAAAGTTAACGATCCCCAAGCAGCAAAGACTTTATTAGAACACCTCTCCCTTCTTGGAAACGCCTTTCACAAAATATACTACATTCAGGAATATATCCCAAAACCTGACCGTGATATAAGGTCTATAGTCATAGGCGATGAGGTTATCCCCATATATCGCGTTATTCAAACAGAGAGTGAATGGCGGACAAATACAGCCCTAGGAGGAAGAGCAGAACCGTGCCCCTTAACCCCCGAAATAGAGGAGCTATCCCTTAAAGCTGCGGAGGCAGTAGGGGGCGGAGTGCTAGGCGTAGACCTAATAGAAAACGGGGATCAGTTAATGGTGCTTGAAATAAACCACAGTACCGAGTTTAAAAACGTCCAAAAGGTGACGGGGGTAAATATTGCGGGAAAAATAATACAGTATGCTATAAACAAGGTGAGAAAATAAAATGACCATAGAAGTAACTATCATAGGAGGAAGCGGTTATATTGGCGGCGAACTACTAAGACTCCTCCTCATACACCCGGAAGTTACTGTTAAAAGTGTTACAAGCAGGCGACTTATGGGAACATCCGTTACCATGGTGCACCCCAATTTGCGAAAATTTACCAGCTTAAAGTTCCAAGGAAAACCAGACCTTGATTGTGACGTTGTTTTCACTGCCCTTCCCCATAAAGCCTCCTTCAAAATAGTCCCTGAACTCCTTGAAAACGGCTTAAAAGTGATTGATTTAAGCGCCGATTATCGACTAGACGCTGAAAGATATGCGGCATGGTACATAGAACATCCCCAGCCAGATCTCCTAGAAAAAGCGGTTTATGGGTTGCCAGAACTCAACAGAGAAAAGATCAAAAACGCAACCATTGTCGCTTGTCCTGGGTGTATGGCTACCGCCGGAATTCTCGCTCTTTACCCCCTAAACGACTTAGGGGAAGATATACTAATAGAGGCGAAAATAGGTTCTTCAGCAGCAGGGGCTAAAGTTAGTGAAAGCGGTCATCACCCCGAACGATGTAACACTGTACGGGCTTACGCCCCCGTAGGACATAGGCATCAAGCAGAAATCGAGATGATCATAGGGCGAAAAGTGAAATTCTCAGCGATAGCCATAGATATGGTGCGAGGCATCCTAGCCACCGCTTACATAAAAACGGGAACAAATATCGATCAAAAGGAAGTCTGGAAACAGTACAGGGAACAATACAAAAACGAGCCATTTATAAGGTTAATTAAAATGAAAACAGGTTTGTACAGGTATCCTGATCCGAAAGTCCTCATAGGAAGCAACTTTTGCGACGTAGGATTCGAAATAGGAAAAGAAATACTTGTAGCCTTTGGAGCTTTAGACAACATGGTGAAAGGTGGATCAGGACAAGCAACACAAAACATGAATATCATGTTTGGCCTTGAAGAGACCACAGGACTACTCTACCCAGGCCTCCACCCAGCATAAAATCAAAAATAGGTTGTAGAAGATGGAAATGAATGAAAAAATCTCCCCCAAAAAAACGCAAATTTTTGACCTACTTTTGATAATTGCTGGTTCTTTTTGCCTGTTTTTCATCCTTTCAGGACTAAATATTATTATAGGTTTCTCAGCCGTGTTTTTGCTTCTTACCTATCTAATCATATATAATGTCCTTATTTCTAAAAATCCTGAAAATGCTCCTCCCGAAGGCAGGATAGATCTTAAAGACTTTGAATTTATAATCGCTTTCTTCTTCCTGCTTTATACCTTATTCATTTTTATCAAGTTTTTATACGGTGAAAGTATTAATTTCTTACGCTTTACGGCAATATACTTAACCGTAATACTCGCCATATTTTTAGATCACACGAGACTAGAAATTGATTAAAATCAATCAAACTTTTCCTCCTAAAATCTTGGATTTTAAATAAATTAAATAGAATAATAGATAGTTGAGGAGAGCAAAGTATGGTTGAAAAAACTGTTCTTGAGGAAAGGGAATATCAGACTAAAGTTTTGAAGTTTTTGCGTGAAAAGTTTGCTGAAGGGAAAAATGTTATCGTAGAGTTGGATTGTGGACTTGGAAAACGGGTTTTAACTTATCTTCTCGTTCAGCATGAATTCCCAGGGCTTAAATTTTTAGTTCTTCTACATTCTGCAAGCTCTTTGTTGGAGACTTCTCACTATCTCAAAGATAATTATGGTGGCGTAAATGGGATGGAGTATCTTTCCTCAAGGACACCCCCGCGGCTTCGTTTGGAAGCGTTTCAGAAAGCAAGAGTGGTTTTATCAACGCCGCAAGTTACCCTTAACATTTTAAAAAAACAGGAGGCTGCTGGAAATTTTTTTGATGTGGTATTAATAAATGAAGTGGATAAACTCGTATTAAGGCAGGCTCATAAAACCTCATTAACCTTTCCTTGGAACAAACTACTTCCCATATTTTTTAGGTGGAAGGCTTGGATTGTAGGTATGTCAGGTACTCTCCGTGACACTCACGTAGCAAAAAAAGGCGATGATTACGGTATTACCCCCGAACTAAAAACCATCATGCAAACAATACCGAAAAGTACGACGCTTTCGATGAGCGATTTGGTAAAAAATACAGACGTAGAAAAATATATTCAAGAGATTGTAATAAGGACTTGGGGCGTAAAAGATGACGCTGTAAGCGCTATTATGGATGAACTTGACAACTTAATTGAAGAAACAAAAAAGCAGATCCTTAACGAGGCTTTTGAAACCGATCCTGGAGCTGTAAAAGGGAAGCCTTGGCGAGAGGTTGCTCGTTTGGTATCTTATCTCCCTATCTCAACCGATTTAAAGGAGAGATATAATGCTCTCACGATGGTAAGAAAATATGTGACTGCTATGACTCCTTGGGTTTACCGGAGGTATCTTTCGGAGAAAATAGGTATAAAAAAAGAAGTTTTTAAAAATCTCCCTAAAACTTCTTCTAAAATAAGGGCTATACCTGAAATAATCGGGGAATATAGGGCGGAAAAGACTGTTATACTTACTTCTTATGTGAATACTGCCAAAACTATTGCTAAATATCTTGAAAAGTTGGGTTATGAAGCCTTCCTTTTAACTGGACGTGTCTTCGACAAACAATCCCTTTTAGAGGGTTTTAGGAGGACGGGAAATCGTGCGGTGATAGTTATGTCTCCCATAGGAGAGAGGGACATCGATCTTCCTGAGGCAGAGTTGTTGGTGATGCATGATATTATAAGGACTCCTAAGACTGTTTATCAACGTTTAAAGAGGATAAGGGGCGGAAATGTGGTCATAATTTTTTATGAAGATACTTCGGAGGCAAGAAAAATTGAAGAGGTTGTAAAAACAATTAGCAGAAGGTATTCATGGTCTGTTAGAAGCGTAGTATAGCGATAATTTTTGCGTGTTTGGATAGTTTTCTTCGGAGGTGTTGATAATTTGACTTTGTACACTGCTTTTGCTAAATTCATATTTTTTTATTAATATTTTTGAGATTTTCGCAATATCAAACAGAAATCATTGAGAGGTTCGTAATATGATAGTAAAACTTATTTGGGATCAATCAAAATAATAAAATAAGAAACACTAAAATAAAATACTTATTGAAACAAAAAGTTTACCTTTTAATAAATAAAGGGTGAAAAAAATTGTATGAAATACCTCATCATGATCTTCCTAAAAGGGAACTCATAGGGTATTTAACAAAAATTTACGAAGGCTTATCCAAAACCCCCATAAAAAATCAACTAACCCCGGAATACGGCGTTATTACCCGTGATCAGTCTGAAGAAGTGATTGAAAATCTTTTATGGATCTCTGTCAACTCAATCAATAAAATGCATGAACTTCTAAAACCTATAGAAGAAATTTACGCTGAGAACGCTAAATTAGCCACATTAATAGCCTCATACCTCGAAAATATTACACTAGCAGAGCAAACAGAAAAACTAGCAGAAAGAGAACAAGCATCTTTCACGGCAAAAGAAGCAATTAAAGAAGCTGAAAAGACCTTCTCAAAAATAACAATGCTCGTATCAAAAATAAAAGATAAAATCTCAACATATAAAGATAAAGAAGATTTCCTTAAAGATATATGGAAAGTCATAGAAACTTTTAACGAATTAGAAAAAACTGGCACGCTAGAAAAATTCAAAGAAAACATAAAAGGAATAAAGAAAAGCCAAATAAAAAAAGTAAATGAAGAAAACGAAGAAATGCTAAACCAAATAAATAATCCTTTATGAAAACTTAATTTAGAAGATCCAAAAAGATTTATTTTTCCCCATCTTTTCCTTCATTTTCCTCTTCTTCTAAAAAGTTCCAATTACTCAAATTAATTGAGATCGTTATAGACTCTNTTCCTGGGCATTTTATCTCCATTTTTATATAGTCTTTTCCTCGTTCCATTATTTCTGGATGTAAGCAACCTTCTCTAAGTTTATTGTTTAAAAACCTGATAAAAGTTTCAGTTATGATGTTAGTACTTCCCTCCACCAATTTTTCGCCCACATCGCCTAAATAATACCTCACCATCTTTCCTTCTTTAAACGCCTCAAGAAGACCTGCGTCCGCCAAACGGTCACAGTGATGTTTCACGGTATCATGATGAACGTCTAAAGCTCTTGCAAGTTCCAGCTGAAATATTCCAGGATTATTAACAACTTCTTTGAAAATATTCCTCGCATTTTCACTTTTAAGTACGATGAAAGCTTTCTCTACCTCAATAGAACGTAAGAGTTTTGGATAAAAAACCCTTTTACCCCCATATTTCGTGCTCCCTACAAGCCCTGATTTTTGTAGGACTTTTAAATGCCATAAAAGGGTACCTGGCGGCGTTGCTAGGACGTCTGCCAACTCATAAAAATAACTACCTGGAAGTTCGCAAATTATCTCGTAAATTTTCTTCCTTAAGGGATGGAGTAATAAACTCAAACGTTTTTCTTTCGGCAAAATTGAACGACTCCCCGCTTATCAACCTCATTATAAAACTTTAAGTCAAAATTCTCATCCACTACTAATATAATCTCATAATATTATTTAGTGTTATACTTAATTAATTCTCCGATTTTCCAAAAAGAGCGAAAAAGCTTATAAAAATGGTATTTCCTCCTTTTTGTAGGGATTTTATATGGTTGATGTTTCTTTTAAAAGGGTTCAAATAGGGGTTATTGGTAGCAGCGGATTGATCGATTCTAAGCTTTTTTCATTGGCTTATGAAGTTGGACAGGAAATAGCTAAAAGTGGAGCAGTTTTAATCTGTGGCGGAAGNGACGGCATCATGGAGGCTGTTTCTAAAGGAGTAAAAGATGGCGGGGGAATAAGCGTAGGAATAGTCCCTTCATATACTGGAGAAGACGCTAATCCATACCTCACCGTAACCATAGCCACAGGCATTGGTTTTGCTCGAAACGCTTTAGTAGTGGCTTCTAGTGACGCCGTAATCGTGATTAGTGGACGTGCAGGTACTCTATCCGAATTAGCCATAGCATCCCTTTTAAATAAACCTATTATTGCATTGATTAAAGGGAGAGGTGTAGCAAAAATAGCGGAAAAATTAGCAGAAGAAGGCATAATCAACCCCATATACGAAGCAGAAACCCCTAAAAAAGCTGTAGAAAAAGCAATAGACACAGTAACTAAAAAAAGAAAAAAAGAATAAAAACAAAACATAAACAAAAAAGAAACGATTTTAGTTTTTAGACGCCAGGAAAATAAATCATTTTGAGATTACTTCGGTTACAAGTTCGATAATCACTTCTCCGACGCCTTGGCCTGTTTTAGCGCTAGTAGGCCAAAAAATAGTGTTATATTTTTTAGCTAGTTTCTCTCCTTTCGAATTATCAATCATTTTTTTATTTTCTAGATCTTGTTTATTAGCTACCACTGCACACGGAATATCGTAATTTTTCCCCAAATTGATCTTAAGCTCTTCAAACCAGTCAGGAATATGTTGAAACGTACCAATACGAGATACATCATAAACCAGGAGAGCGCACATGGCCCCCATATAATAGTCCTTACGGCTGACTCTAAGTTCTTGATCACCCATAAGATCCCAGAGAACAATGCGATATTCCACATTATTCTTAATAATACGCTTTGAAAAAAGGTCAAACCCTATTGTAGGTGCATAAAGAGCCTGAAAAGTGTTATAAACAAATCTGTTACAAATAGAGGTTTTTCCTACGCTTCTATCTCCTATGATCACACACTTTATATTCATACGAGTTGACAAATCGATCCTGCCCCAACACCCGGCAATTAAACGGTTTTAAATTTTTATCACCATAAGAGTTGCTTAAACCCCAATAAATGCCTTTAAATAAAAACAAATCTGCTTTATTTTAATTTTACTTGCAAACATTTCTACTCTTTATTTTTTATAAATACCTACCAGTATTATGCCAAATTATTGTAAATAATTTATGATTTTAGTGTATTTTAATGTATTCATAGGCTTTTGTCGCAGATTCAAAACAATAATGTACCTTCTGAAACTCTGAACGGAAATCCTTAACCTCTTCTCTAACTTTTTCCGGTTTTTCTCCATCTAAAAGTATCCGTTCCATAAACTCTGCTATCTGGACCATTTCTCCTTCTTTCATCCCTAAACGGGTTAATTCAGATGTCCCAAGCCTTATCCCGCCAGGATTTTTATAGTGACGTCCTTCTCTAACATCCCACGGAAGCATGTTCCTATTAAGAATTATGTTAGCCTTCTCCAACAACTTTTCCACATCAGCCCCTAAACCGACCTTATCCTTCAAATTTGCAACGTCTATAAGAATCGTGTGAGACTCAGTAAAACCTTTATGCTCAGCAAGCACATCAAACCCGCTTTCATAAAGGGACTCTGCTAACGCTTTTGAATTCTTAATTACTTGCCCTGCATATTTCTTCCCAAATTTTAGCATCTCTACCAAAGTAATAGCCAAACCTGCAACATTATGCAAATGATGATTACTTGTCAAGCCTGGAAAAACAGCTCTTTTAATAACCTCCTCATGTTCTGCTTTAGCCACAACAGCACCATGTTGCGGGCCCGGAAGAGTCTTATGGGTACTCATACTCATAGCTTCCACACCCTCCCTTAAAGGATCCTGGAAATAACCGTTACATATCAACCCAGCAACGTGGGCCGCGTCATAAATAAGCTTACCACCAACTTCATTAACCGTATCAACCAGCTCTTTTACCGGGTGGGGAAAGAGAAACACGCTTGCACCACAAAGAACAAGTTGGGGTTTAACCTCGCGAATTTTTTTCAAAGCAGCATCAACATCTATATTCATCTCCCCCTCATCCAAGGGTAAATACTCGATATTAAAGCCTTTAACCGCCCCAGCCGTCCCTCCTAAAAAAACGCCACTTTTCCCCATAAGAGGAGCCATTGATATGTGACCTCCAGTGGCAACCGAAAGCGCCATAAAAGTATCCAAAGGCCTAGCAAAAGCAGTGTACAAAGTCAAATTAGCAACCACTCCCGAAATAGGGCGAACATCAGCAAAATCTGCCCTAAAAAGCTTTTTCATTAACTCGATACAAATAAGCTCAACCTCATCAACAAATTGACAACCAGCATAAACCCGCTCACCAGTCCACCCCTCTGCATACCGATGGGCAAAATCAGAACAAATAGCCTCACGAACCGCAGGACTAACAATGTTTTCACTAGCAATGAGCGGAATAGCAAAAGAGAATAAATCATGGTGCTGATTTAAAAGATTCCTAATCCTCAAAAACAAACCTTCAGGATCAACATCAATACCCGCCAACAAATCACACTCCGATCAAAAAAACACATTAGCCCTTAAAAATCATATGGCTAATAATTTTTCAAAAAAAAACCAGAATAAACCCTCAAAAAAGTTCTAAAATGAAAAAATAAGGGATCCAAAAAACAATTAATATCTAAAAACCGAAATCATCACACAGACCCTCAATAAACATCAAATAAAACAATAAAGAGTAAGGAAACGTTTATAAAATCCTAATACTAAAGAATTAATGGCGGGTCCATTCGGTATTTTATATCGTCTTTTAATATGGTGGATCCGCCCTCCCTCCCCCTTAATGATTTTTAATAATCAAATCCTTTCCAATATAAGACCATGATAAAATACTGATGAGAAGTCTTCCTTAGCAATCTAATATCATTTCTGATGAGACCAAAACAAACCCCATCTTTTCATAGACCTTCTTACCAGCCTCGGTAGCATGGAGGCGAATGCGTCGCACGTTTGTTTCCTTAATAAATTTGATAATTTCTTTTAATAATTTCGTTGCTATTCCCTTGTTCCGCCACTCGGGAAGCGTGTACATGTTCATAATATAAGCTTCTCTGCCTGTCAGATTTCCGTGAATAGGAGGTTTTTCGTGGAACAACAAGCCGGAGCTTGCGATAATCTTGCCTTCATCCTCGGCAACCCAGCCTAGGAACTCGTTCTCTGGCATTTTAGCGGTAAAATACTCTCTGATTGCATCAGTTAATTTTGACATATAATTCTCGTCAACTTCACTTATCTCACGTATTAACTCGATTCTAAGTTTAACCAGCTCATCAATATCTTCTAAGGTTGCTTTACGTATAATTGGCATTCAATTTCTCTCCTTTCTCGGGAATGAGATAAGAAAAGTTTAGAATTTAAAAATGAAACGAAAGATCTAGGCAAAAATGAAGATAGTACACATAATTAAAATTTTTTCTTCACCGGATTGTAGACTGTAGCCAAAATTCCAATTTCTTTTAATTTATGTCAATAAGCGTTCTAGGGAGTTACTTCTTATTTCTATCAAGCGATTAGGATCTATTATGGGGATTTTTAAACGGATTTTTGATGGGGGGATTTTGTATCGTCCTGGTTTTTCAAAAACTACTTTATAAGAATGTTCTTTAGTCTCATTCGGGGCCAGTCTTGGTATTGAGAAGAAATCATCCCCTAAAACCCGCATATCTTCGGGTAAAGTTCCTTCTTCAATGATAACACGGGTTACGTCTTTTGAACTTTCATTGGTAATTCTCACCTTCATAATGGTCTCCTTTCCAGTCTCTATAAAGCCTGGTAACTCTTTTGTAACAGTAATTCTTGGGACGACGTATATGGGACCAAGCCTGATATGTGTAGTTGCTTGACCTAAGGATAATTCTTCAAAAGAAAACCATACTTCCCCTATTATGTAAAAACTTCCATATTCTTCAGGTTTTAAAATCAATTTAAGTTTTTTTTCTTTTTCAAAACCCGAAAAATCGAAATCATGGGAACGTGTATGGCTTGCTATTTTTACAGGTATGCCCTCAGTTCTCCAATCAAAGCGCAGATTGACGTTTTTTGGACGTGTATTTTTAACAGTTATCTCTACCTCTTCCTCAACACCCATTATTAAAGCATGATAGAGCCTTAAAGTTACGCGGGGAAAAATCTTTGCCATTAAATTTTCAGTACTTCCCTTAGGTGAGACAAGGGTTGAATAGCAAAGAGAGCAAAGAAATGTCGGCACCTCTCTTAAACTTAATCTTGGCAAATCTACTGATTCTGCTTTTTTCCTTAACCATTCTTCAGATAAAGCTTCAATATGCCATTTCGAATCTATAGTCTCAATGCCTGAATTCCAAAGACAATAACCGCACTTAAAAACAAACTTTGGCTCTCCTTCAAACGTTTTCTCAGATACTATGTCTACAGGCGCCTTACAATAAGGGCAAACATAACAGTTGGGGCATGCATAATCGTTATTTATCGCTTCAGCTCTAGTTTTAGCCGCCCAACCACACTTAACGCAAGGCCATGTCCAAGGCTGACTGTTGGTGCATTTCTCACATATAATATGCTGGCATGCTGAGCAGTAGTAATCGTAAAACTCCTCAAAAAACCTTCCACAAACCTTGCATAAATATTCAGAAGGCATTAGAATCGCTCCATCCAAAAAACAATAAATTTTTTCATCTTTTCAAAACTTTTTCGACAAATTTTGAATAAGTTTCAGCATTTTCCCTCTGTTTTTCCACGTCTCCTGGCGATAAGCGTCTATATTCTCTTGCAGGTTGACCGCCAACAACGACGCGGGGAGGAACAATCATCCAAGGAGGAACAACAGTACCTGCGGCAACAACGGTTCCATCACTAATCTGGCATTCCCTGTCGAGAACGCTTGATGATCCTATAAAAACAGCATCACCAACATAGGTGGCTTGAATAATGCAATATTTCCCTATAATAACATGAGAACCAATCAAAATCTCTTTATGCTCCATCAAACCGTCCATAAAATGTTCTGCAGGATATAGTAAGGTGCCATCTTGCACTGCGGTATAGTTTTCTAAAACCACCCGGGCAAGGTCGCCACGAATCACAGCCCCAGGCGCAATATAACTATGATCACCAATGATCACATTCCCTATAACTTTCGCTTCTTCATCAACAAAGGCTGTTTTAGAAACAGTAGGCTTTTTCCCTCGGTTCTCAATTATCATCAAAAAATCCTCCTTTTTCACAAACCAAAAACTTCCCAGCTTTACTTACTAATTCATTTAACTTGAATATTTCGTTCCTCATAGTAGATAAGATTTAATAAGGGCGTATACTTCTCAAAAATGAGAAACAAGGAAAGTTAAAAAAAACCTTGTTTACTATTCTTCATAAAAACTTTCTTAACGAGAGGTGAACCCTCAAATGTGTATAGAAATTAAAACGCCTCAAAAAGTTTTAGATATAGGCGGGTTAAAAGTTGGAGGAAAACCCGGAGAAAATCCAATATTTATGATCGGTACTATGTTTTACAGCGGTCACTCTATTGTAGGGAAAAGAAAGGAAGGTACTTTTGATAAAGTACGCGCTGAAGAACTTCTTGCTCACCATGACGAGATGTGCGACAGGTACGGGATTTCTGCCTGTATTGATGTTGTCGCTAATTTCCCAGAAGAGATGGAAAAATACATCGATTTTGTTGCTTCCCATTGCGACTGGCCAATAATGATCGATGCTTGGAAAGTACCCCCCAAACTGGGAGGAGCAAAGTACGCAGTAGAAGCTGGGTTAAAAGGCAGAGTGATTTATAACAGTATAGCTCCTTGGAGTGAAGATTTGCAGTCTGAAATAGACACGCTTAAAGAACTAAAACTATCTAATGCATTACTGGTCGCTTTCAACACAGAAGATCCAAGCCCACAAGGTCGTATCACACTACTTGATCAAAAATTAATAAAAGCCGCCCAAGACGCAGGGTTTACAAACTTGTTAATAGATACTTCTGTTTTAACCGTGCCTTTAATAGCCTATTCAATGCTCGCTAACCAATTAGTTAAAGAAAAATACGGCTGGCCGGCTGGCTGCGCTCCATCCAACGGCAGTGACGCCTGGAGATTACCTGACCCTGAAAACCCTGAGAAAAAGAGATCAGTAAAGAAGATCTGGGGCAAAACTGTTTTTGAAGGAATAGACTCAGCAGGCCATGCTATAACCGCGATATACTATTGCGACTTCTTACTCTATGGCGCAATTGAAAATAATGCGTGGCTCTTTCCTACATGTGCAGTTGCTGACTCTATCCTAGCAACCTTGAGATATGGAACCGAAAAAACACTACCCCCCAGTGAGAAACACCCATTAGCTGTACTTTTCCCAGATTTCGTGGAACAAGCTAAATCGATGATGTGAGAAACACCCATTAGCTGTACTTTTCCCAGATTTCGTGGAACAAGCTAAACAAATGTAAGCTAAACTTCTCCCCCACAAAATATCAATGATAAAATCCAAAAAGACCAGAAAAACAGATTAAAAAAGCCTTTTATAGGGGCTCTAACGCCCTCTTTTTTCTTTTCTTTAAAGTGAGGAAAACTTTTTCTTTCTTTTCTCCCGCATTTTTTTTTCATTTTAGAAGTTAGAATGTTTTTATATGATTACCTTGTTTTTATTTTGATAATTTTTTCTTGTTTGTTTATGTTAGTGGCATGTTTCCCACCCTATTGGATGGGGCTTCCAGCTTTCTATAGTGTTCTCACTTTGTCACCAGAAGCGATGCTTCGTCCACTTATGGGCTTTCGAAAGCTTGCGGGTTTCTCATGGTTCCTACTATCCCTTTTTTAGGAGAATTCTTGCAAAAATGGGCAGTTGCTCACGGCGGAGATATAGCCTTATGATGTGATGACTGGTCATTTATTAGAAGATATGCTTCCATCTAGTCGGGCATAAAAAGATATACTACGGTGAAAAACATAAATGTGTTTCGGTTTTCATCCCCAGCTGTCGCAGGGGGACTTTTCGCCGAACAAGTTAAATCTATTTTGTGGGGGTTTTTTTCTTGTCTGAGAAAGATTTGGTGTTAACGACTTATAAGGAGACTGCCCCCATAATACTTGTAACTATTGTGGCTGAGATATGGGTAGGAGTGTTTTTAATAGGTATAGAAGATTTTTATGAACTCCTTCCAGGTTTGTTCATAATCGTTCCAGGGTTGATGGAAGCTAGGGGGAATATTAGCGGAGCTTTGGGTCAGCGTTTAGGTTCTGCTATCCATTTGGGTATTGTAAGCTGGGAAGACAAGTTTAATGAAGACGTGAGAGAGAATGTTAAAGCATCGGTATCTTTGGGTCTCCTAATGAGTTTTTCTCTTGGAGTTTTAGCGTTTATAAGCAGTATTTTGCTCGGCTTTAAACATATGAGTTTACTAGAATTTATTTTGATAGCTGTTTTAACTTCAACTTTGGCTGGGGTGAGCCAAGTTGGGTTTACGGTTTTCATTGCGACATACTCCTCCCATCTTGGTCTTGATCCCGATAATGTCACAATACCTGCTCTATCTGTTGTGGGGGACATTCTAACAATAATATACTTACTAATAGTAGCCAAGTTTACATTGTCCATCTCTGGATGGTTGCCTTAATAGGAGGTTAAGAAGATGGAAAGATATTATGATGCTCAGGCAATTATTAATGAGAGCTTGCCTTTTCTTACCTTCATAATCATATTTTCAATGGTTACGGGTAATTTTTTAGAAGGTTTTGCGGGAAACATAATCGAAAAATACTCCATTATTCTTCTGATCCTTCCAGCTTTCATAAATATGTCTGGTAGTTTAGCGAGTGTTTTTACTTCTAGGATAACCTCTAGCCTCTATGTGGGTGAAATCGATGACGATTTTAAGCCTTACAAAGTCCTCTTTTTGAATATGATAAGCATGGTGCTTGTAGCTTTCACAGGATTCTTATTCCTTGCATTTATTGGAATAGCTGTGGCTTCAATCTTTTTTGAAATAAATGTCACTTTTTCAAACTTCATTTTAATTGTGGCTTTTTCAGGAATAGTCACGACAATTCTTATGATGTTTATAGGGCTTTTTGCAGCAAAAATGACTTATTCCCGCGGTCTTGACCCTGACAACTTCACGATCCCCACGGTAACCACTATAGGAGACTTGATCGGGACTCTACTCCTAATAACCTTAATAATCACTTATCTCTAACAATCACTTATCTATACCTAAAAGAACAAATTTAAACGTAATCTAGACAAAAAACACCCGCTTTAGATCCTAAACTGTTAGGTTTTAAGGTCTAATCCCAATATCATAACTGCAAGTTGCGGGTCGGAAAAATCAATTTCATTCTCAAATTCTTTCTTTATGAAGTCAAATACTGGAGGCGAGGGAATAGATAAGACATGGTCTGTTATTTCAGGTATTTCTGCAAAAATTTCAGCACGGATGGGGGAAAACAGAAAATATGCGTCTCCACATTCAAAGGCTTGCTTGTTGATCTTAGCCCCTTTTTTTAAGGCAAAAAAGTCGCTGATAACAATCATGTCAGGGTCCTTTTTGAATTTTTCAAGTTTTACAGGATCTGTCGTGGTCTCTCCAACAACCTCTCCTTTACAAATAAGCTTCATAGTATCAATATGTGGTGGAAAATTAACGTAAAACTTCATATCTGTGAACATGGCCAAAACTATGCTTTTTGAGAGGGCTTCTTTTAAACCTTCATTTTTTCCTTTTCCCATACCGCCTAAAACGTTCTCCATCGCTTTTTCTTCCAACTTTAAAACGGTTTCCTGCTGATTTTGATCTAAAACAGCAACTCCAACAACGCCTTGCAACCCTCCTAAATACCTAAAAACGTTTTGTAAATCTTTTTCCTCGCTACTACTTCCTGCAACCATTAAAAACACCAACAATTATGCCAATTAAAAAATCCTATAAAAACACTAAAACACCCATTAATAAGAGGGAAAAATGTTAACTTATCTTAAAAAAATTCACCACACCGTGACAAGTACAAGCAGTCCCAATACCGATAGAAAAATCTTTTCTCTTTTCTCTTTTCAAATCTTCAAGGATCCCGTAAAGATCTTGGCCATAATAACCTCCAACACCGCTTCCAATTTGTTCAGACTCTAAAACTCGTCCAAAATCTACTTGATCATTAAGGGCTTCCCTCAAGATATCAAACATTGGTACAGGTCTGGGTCTTTTAGTAACGCTACAATGATCGGGAGGAGGTATACAGTTAGGATCACAACCTTGAGGATCTTGCATAAAGCTGGTAACAATGATGGCATTTTTTTCATCCAAAGTAATTATTAGGTCTTCAGGTATTCTAATCGCAACTTCCCTTGTTTTTTCTTCAAAAGGTTTAACTTCAAGCCCCTCCATTTTTAACGTCTCAAGCACGAGTATCGCGGTTGTATGGACCGGGATTGCGGGCACGATCATGTGGGGTATAATACCGTTTTTAAGGAGTTTTAAAGCTTCAACTACCCCATCACTCTTTAAAAACACTGCTTCACCGTTTCCAAGCTGCTCAAGAACCATTACGTCTCTAACTTCACGATCCAAAAAACTTTGTGCTTTACACCCAGGATAAAGATCAATAACAACGATCCTAGAACCCTTTTCCTTAAGAAATTCAAGGGCCCGGGTTCCAAAATTTCCTCCGCCAAGTATCACAACAGATCTGCCTTCCCAAGACATAAAGAATCAAAACCTTCAAAAACCGCTCATTAAACTTATCTTGATTCAACTTTAAAAACTTACCATTCTAACAAAAATTAATAAAATATTTTATCCAATAACTTTATGATAAATTTTGTATAATCATAAATAATCATTTTTTGGCCGTGTTTAATATGGGAAAAAATAACCGACCAAAATATAAGTTATTAATATTCTTGCTTTTCCTAGCGTTCTTGACAATAAGTGCTTCTCAAAACGGTAACGGTGTTAAAGACCAACAAATAACGCCTAGAGGCGTTGGCGAGTGGGACATCAACATCTACATATGGCAGGGAGACGGAGAAAAAATGGACATCTTTAAAGCAGGTTCTGCAGGAAACGCCATCGACATAGACCCAAGCGAAGACATCTTCGTTGAGTATAACATAACCTATAAAGAGGGCCCCGCGGTAAGAGCAAACTATATCAAGATAACAGTTACCTATGCTGGCGCAGACCTTCCTTCATATGAAGCAGATGTACCTGGAATAGTAGTAGATCCGGTAGAACATAACAACATTCATGATAATGATACCATAAACTTGGAAGAAGCAGATCTTGATATAAATCTCGAATATCTCACTGTAGGCGTTTACAAGTTAAAAGTTGAGCTTATAGGCGAAGAACTCAGTTCATCGCTATTCATGGAAGAGAGCGTTAGTTCAAGAGCCCCTGCTGAAATAACTTTATGGGGTCCGAAAACGTTCTATATTAATTTAGAAGGGAATCCTTTAACAACGGTTGTGGGAGCTATTGCCGCTGTTGCCACGGTAATTGCTGCGGTTGGCGCAGTTGGTCTTGTTACAAGTGGGGCAGGTGCTTCAAGTGCTTCATCCCTCTCAGGTAGTCAACCCTTCGGGATGGATAACACTTTTGTTCAAGCCATTGCAAAAGGAACAGATATTTCCGCCCGAAAAATAGCAGGAGCCTCAAGACATATTATTACAAACCGTTGTGGAGAATGTTGGATAGAAGTTCCCTATGATGCAAAATTCTGTATTGCTTGCGGTGTAGGCCTCGCTACCGTTATAAGCCTAAAGATGAAAAAGTTCAGAGAAGCTATTTCTAAGCTTATAGAAAGACAAAAGGAAAATCCTGAAGCAGAAATTACTCCTGAAAAAGTTAGCCAAGATACGGGAATGTCTGAAGAAATGGCTAAAGACGCCATCCAAGCTATGGTTAACAAAGATCTTCTTGAAGGCGAAAAAATGAAGAAAAAACGGATCAGTGCTAAATCCTTCGCTCGTTTTGGTGCAAGCATAACTTTCAGCATACTTTTATGGGCACAACTTTTAGGCTTCATTCCGATGCCATCATTCTACTGGGTAATAGCATGGGTTGCAGGTGTAACAATATTCTTCGGTCTTTTCGGTGGTTTTATTGCTAGAAGAGCTGCAGGAGCTGTCTATAGAAGAGTGAAAAGGGAAAAATGCCCAGAATGCGGGAAACTAGTAGATCCTGCATGGACTCACTGTCACAAATGCGGTACTACTCTACCCTTTGCAGCAGCACCAGCAGAAGAAGAGGTAGTTGAAGAAGAAGCTGTAGAAGAAGAGGTAGTTGAAGAAGAAGCTGTAGAAGAAGAGGTAGTTGAAGAAGAAGCTGTAGAAGAA